>Ga0210403_10000629_pt1 | contig 36196 bp, 48 predicted proteins | sample IncBWC19MmetaG_FD_150863 | JGI IMG/M metagenome (GOLD analysis project Ga0210403, IMG submission 150863) | Forest soil microbial communities from Barre Woods Harvard Forest LTER site, Petersham, Massachusetts, United States - Inc-BW-C-19-M | ecosystem: Environmental > Terrestrial > Soil >...
ACATTCCGTCCAAGATGACTGCGCTTCTGTCCGCGGCAGGCGGCAATCCCCAGGAAGTCGCCGATGTAGTCCTGCGCGTCGTGGAAACGCCCGTGGGCCAAAAGAAGCTGCGCTATCGCGTCAGCGAAGCGGACCTCGGCGTCGACGAAATCAACGCCACCACCGAACGCGTCCAATCCCGCCTCCTCGAAATGTTCGGCATCACTGCCGAAACCTCCTTCGTCCAGCGCGACGCCGCCAGCGCCGATTAAAAGCTGTTCCCGATGTAATTCTTATAAAGTGGAATCAGCGACTTAGACTTAGAGGCAATGCAGCAGGCTCTAGCTACTCACGCGCAAACTCGAAGTGTGAGCTACTCGCTCCCATCGCGGCTAGCCGGCATGCGCCTGCTCAATGCAGATAGGCGACCCCATATTCATATCCTAGTGATTCTTTGCCGGCTCCATTCCGTGAACCTACGATCCTAGCGGGCGAGTAAATATTGGGTGCCTTGGAACTGTAGGGTACCGCTATTTCTACGCGTGATCCGTCCGGGTATTTGGTAGCGCTGAAGAAGCTTAAGCCTCCGCGCGCCAGCTCTCTAACGACCACAACTTCGCTTCCAAGGGCGGGATGCCGCACGCATCCAACCGCCTCGACATGAATGCGGCCGTGGGACCGTCGGTTTTGCGTTCCAGGGGCCGCGGCGGTAACAGGTCCCGCGGGGAGATGGTCATGCGGGCGGTTCCACGTTGTCCAGCCGCCGCACTGCTCGCAAGGCCGGGAGATATAGTGGTGGCAGAGGAGGAGATCGGTTTCAAATTCGTTGAGGTAAGTTACCTCTATGCGTTCGCACGAAACGCATCTCAGCAAGGCCCGGAGCACCGCATTGTCCATGTCGGCGACGGCAGGAAAAACAATGCCCCACGGGTTAGCGACAGCAAGGTCGAGGATCGTCAACCCAAACACATGGCCCTCGGATCCCCTCGCAACGCGGCCGACGACTCGGGCCATTACCTCTTTGCCAGCACCGTCAAGGCGGTGAACTTTGACGATCTCGCCAGCGAATAGCTCTCTATCCACCTTGATGGTCGCGCCATGCCGGCTGATGTCGATTGTCTGTCCTTCCTCCACGAACACTTCGCTGCGTCCGCGAATACATGAGACACGAATGGGTATGGTCAAAAAAACACGATCGCTTTGGCGGTGATTTGTTTCCGGAGCGGGGGAAAGGGCATGCTCCGCCTCGTTAGTTTCCCCGGTGAATTCGCTACTTGGGTTCTTGAACATGGGCGGACACAGCCAATTCTTCATCCCCCTGGATCCCTAGATCAAGGAAGTCTAAATCAAGCAAGTGTTGTCTCGCTGGCACCGTCATGACAATCGGGTGCGAACACGGATTTCGCATAAGGTGATTACCCTATGGTTTGTTGCTCCACAATTTGAATCCTCACTCCGGGGCTCCCTCAATTTGCTTTCTCCCCGCTCCCCACTTATCCTAATCTTCAGTCCGAATGAAGATAGCCCTCGCCCAATTCAATCCAACCGTCGGCGACTTTGAAGGCAACTCTTCCCGCATTCTCGACCTTGCGGACCAAGCCAAGCGCCGCGGCGCGGAACTCGCCGTCTTCTCCGAGCTCTGCATCTGCGGCTATCTTCCACTCGACCTCCTTGAGCGCCCCGCCTTCATCCAGCGCAATCTCGACACCCTGAAAGACATCGCCTACCGCATGCCTCTCCCCGCCGTCGTAGGCTTTGCGGGCCGCGTCGATCATCCCCGCAATGGGCCAGCCATTGCCAACAAAGCCGCCCTCATCCAGGACGGCCGCGTCGTCTTCGAGCAGAGCAAGATGCTCCTCCCCACCTACGACGTCTTCGACGAATCGCGCTACTTCCAGCCCGGCGACAAGGATTATGTCTATGGCATGGGCCGCGAACAGCTAGGCATCACCATCTGCGAAGACGTCTGGAACGACAAAAATTTCTGGGCCAAGCCGCGCTACGCCCGTGACCCCGTCACCGAGCTCATCCAGCAGGGAACCAGCATCCTTCTAAATATCTCCGCATCGCCGTACACCATCGACAAGCGCTCCCTGCGCATCGAAATGCTCCGCTCCATCGCCCAGCAACATCACCGCCCGATCATCTACGTCAACCAGGTCGGCGGCGACGATTCGCTCATCTTCGACGGCGCCAGCATGGCCCTCACCCCCGACGGCCACATCGCCGCGCAAGCCAAAGCCTTCGAGGAAGACCTCGTTCTCTTCGATACCGTCACCGGCAAAGGCGACATCCACCCGCAATCCAAGGAAGAGATCGCCTACGCTTACCAGGCGATCATTACCGGCACCCGCGATTACGTCCGCAAATGCAATTTCAGCAAAACCATAGTCGGCCTCAGCGGGGGAGTGGACTCCGCCGTCGTCGCCGCCATCGCCGTGGACGCCCTCGGCAAGGAAAACGTCCTCGGCGTCTCCATGCCGGGCCCCTATTCCTCCGAAGGCAGCCAGACCGACGCAAAGTGCCTGGCCCACAATCTCGGCATTGAATTCCTCACTGTCCCTGTCAGCTCGGTATTCGACACTTATATCCAAGCCCTCAAGCCCATCTTCGGCAGTCTTCCCGTGGACGCGACCGAAGAAAATATCCAGGCGCGCATCCGCGGCAATTATCTGATGGCTCTTTCGAATAAATTTGGCTCCATGGTCCTCAGCACCGGCAACAAATCCGAAATCGCCGTCGGCTATTGCACGCTCTACGGTGACATGGCCGGCGGCCTCGCCGTCATTTCCGACGTGCCCAAGCTCATGGTCTACGAGCTCGCTGAGTACATCAATCGCGAAAGGGAACTGATCCCCCGCTCGACGATCGAGAAACCTCCCAGCGCCGAGCTGCGTCCAAACCAGAAGGACTCGGACTCTCTGCCGCCCTACGAAGTGCTGGACCGCATCCTGAAAGCCTATATCGAAGAAGTGAAAACGCCCGTGGAGATTGCCGAAGACTTTGGCTACGATCTGCAACTCGTTCGAAACATCGCCATGCTCGTCGACCGCAATGAATACAAGCGCAAACAAGCCGCGCCCGGCCTCAAAATCACCTCGCGCGCCTTCGGTTTCGGCCGCCCATTTCCCATCGCCCAGCACTTCGTCCCATAATGGAGACTCAATTCCGCAAGTGTCGATACGGCAATACGTGAGCTCAACCAAATAAATTTTGACTCTTTAGGGGGTCAGGGCTTCAGCCCAGACATTGAAGCACAAGAAGAATGGGCTTTAGCCCCTGAGGACTCGAAAGATAAAAAGGACCACCATCGCGTGAAAAACAAACTCAGCCCAATCGCGTTTCTTCTTTTCACAATTTTCGCTACGTCATTCGCGCACGCGCAACAACCCGCCGCACAATCTCCGCTCCAAAAAAATATCGAAACCTATCTCCGCCGCGCCTTCGCCCTCGGCCCCGACGTCCAGATCACCGTTGCCGCACCCACCGAAATAGGGAACTCCGGCCTCCTCGAAACCAACATCGACGTCAAAACCGAACAAGGCTCCGACAAGGTCAAGATGTACATCACCAAAGACGGCCGCTATCTCCTCCGGGGCGAGCTCTCAGACCTCTCCAAGGATCCCCTCGCTGAAAACACTTCCAGGCTCGATCTATCCAAATCCCCGGTCCTTGGCGACCCCAAAGCCACCGTCACCATCGTCGAGTTCGCAGATTTCGAATGCCCCGTCTGCCGCAACCTCCACGACGCCCTCCGCGGCCTCCTGCCCAACTATCCCCAGGTCAAGCTCATCTTCAAGGATTTCCCCATTGACCAGATCCATCCCTGGGCGCGCACCGCCTCGCTCGCCGGACGCTGCACCTACCAACAAGACCCAGCCGCCTTCTGGAAGTTCTACGATTACATCTACGACAAGCAGGACCTGGTCTCCGCCGCCAACGTCTATGACAAGGTTCTCGACTTCGCCGGACAGGCCAACCTGAACCAGGACGCCTTCAAAGCCTGCCTCGCCTCGCCCCAGGCCACCGCTGAGGTGGACGCCAGCCTCGCCAACGGCAACCTCCTCGATGTGCGCAGCACCCCCACACTCTTCATCAACGGCCGCCGCATCGTCGGCGCCGACCCCCACGGCATCCAGCAATACATCGACTACGAACTAGCCCAACAAAAATCCACCAAGAAATAAGTCGCCACTTTTGGGTGCGGAAGCGCGGCTTCCGCTTTTGCGATGGCAACGGAATCAGCCAAATCCCAAAGAGGGAACAACATGGAAATGAGGAGTGGAGTTGCAGTGCCTAAAGGCAGGAACCGGTGGCAGTCAGGACTAGGTGCCAGGTTGAAGTGGGCCAGATTTACTAGTTAACATAATATAGCACGCGCGACACACAGTTATATGGAGGGAAGGGCATTACATTGTGTGTGCTGGCTAGATTCATGTTGGCAACTTTTATACCGATGGTCTCCCGCTTTGTCAAGAGAACCTCGAAAAACTAGCATTCGGGGAGCGCTTATGGCATAAGTGGGCAGTGACTGCTTTCCTAGAAAGGTACGCCCTCCCGCTTTTGGCCGGGTTGACCGGCGCAATGATCCTAGCCATCCTCATTCCGGCGCGACTCAATGGGACACAAAAAAGTTTCGCCCTCGTAATTCTAGTCGGCAGTGCAACAGCCATCGGGTGGGAAATCAATCGCCGGAACGCGAAGAAACATACACTGGCTGCAACCGTATCCCCAAGTATGCCCTCCATTAAAGATAGCCGAATCTATATTCAAGCAAAGCCCAGTGAATTAACTAGCATTTATCAAGGTCGAACGGAGCTACAAGCAAATAAGTTAGCGGCTCCCTACATCGGTAAATGGATGAAGGTGGCAGGCAAGATACACGATATTTCCACCCCCGGGGGGCGGGTACTTGTTGCTCTAGTGGACGTGCCCGACCGGGATTTTAATGGTGTGATCTTCTTATATTTTTCGCGAGAGCTATGGCTGGAGCGTCTCGAAATTCTCTCTCATGGTCACCCCATCACCGCTGAGGGCAAAGTCACTGGCCTGGCTTTTCCCGGTATTAGCCTTGAGGATTGTGAACTTATTGAGAATGTCTAAAGGCCGGGAAGGGAATCCCCGCTATGGCTATTAGCCTTAAAACAGCACTGCCGGAGTGGAAGAAATTTCTCGAATCGGAGCCCGCGTATGTGGAGCGCAAATTCGAGCATCTTATTGCCGATATCACCCCGAATGGTCCTGGCACGATATGGGGGATTTTTTCGCCGCGCATCCAACTCCATTGCGAAGTAGATGACGGTATCCGTTGGTTCGACCCTGACGCGAAGAGTTTCACATGCGCTGAGTACCTCACTAGATTTATTCGATACACATGCCGAGATTGCGGCCAGTGGGAAAAAACCTTCGCCCTGATTATGGTTCCCGATTTAACAGTAAGTCCAAAGGTGTTAATTGCCATGAAATTGGGGGAGTATCCACCTTTTGGTTCGCATCTTGCAAAGCGTCTTCAAGACATGCTCTCGGAGAGCGACCTGCAGCTCTATCGGAAAGGACTTCGGACCGAGCGCGAGGGGCATGGCATTGGCTCGGCAGCTTATTTCCGGCGGGTGGTCGATAATCAATGGAAAACTCTCGTAAAGAAGCTGCGGGATGCGGCAGAAAAGTTGGGGACTCCGGGAGAAAGACTGAAAGTATTCGATGAAGCTCTTACGCAACCGCAATTCTCGGCGGCTGTCGATTTGCTGAAAGATGCCATCCCCGCAAAGCTACTAATCTTGGACGGGCGAAATCCGCTTACTCTGCTCTACAAACCGCTAAGTGTGCAGATTCATGAACTGAGCGATGAACAGTGCTTACAGCAAGCAGCGGATATCCGCATCGTTTTAAACGAGACATTTGACAACATCAGTCGGGTATTGAAGGATGACGAATCATTGAAGGCGGCAGTCACCAGATTGGGATAGAAAAACTGGCGGTCCGCCCGGATCACTTGCTCTTACGATTCGCGGCAGCGTAGAGGCCAAACGTGCCGACAACAATCACCGCGCCCCAAAACAACATGCACTTTTTGCAGCCGATCACTGGCCCGCCAGTTTCTTGCCGACGAAGTACGCCACGCCGCCGCCGATGAGCGCCACCGCAGCGGGAACGTGATGCAGACTCAGCACGAGGCCGAGGCCGACGCCGACGCCGCCGATCCCGCCGAACTGTAACGCCGTTGCAAGATTAATTTTTGGCACGACTTCCTCCCTAGTTGCTCTTTCGAGCGAGAATAAAAATCACGATCCCCAATTCCACCGCCACGATCACGCCCCACACCGCCACAGCTTGCGCTATCGTTTGCGCCTCGTTTTCCGCCGCCGTTATTTGTGAATCAAACGAGGAAGAAACCGCGCCCCCGAGAGCAGTCCCCAGTGATTGAAGAAAACCCACGTCAGGCCCCCTTACTCAAATTGGAAATAATTTCGTTCTTATCATCGGAGCCAGCCGAACTCCCAAAGTAGTAACCCATCACATCCTTCCAACCCACGGTTAGAGCGCCGATGAGCAGCATCAAAACATCCCGCGTCTTATCCGGGAAGGCGTGAAACGCCATGAGGCCCACGAGTCCAAAAAATCCGAGTGTCACGAAAAGCCCGAGGATTGTAGGCATCCGATCGCGCAAGGAAACTTCCCGCGCCCGCGCATTAGAACGATCCGCGTAGGCTCCCTGTGCCAATTCCTCTTCGTGCTGGAATCCCAACTTTTGCATGTTGAGTTGGAATTGCTGATCCGCCGTTTGAATCGCCGCCAACTGTTCAGGAGTGGCCCCGGCCACCGCCGCCGCGATCCCTTCCATGCTGGACGCCACCGGTTTCCCGATTGCCGTAGCAACGACTTTCGCCGCCATCCCAACCGGCCCCGGCAGAGCACAAGACGCCGCCGCCGCAACCCACGGAGCCACTTTGCGAAAGAATCCGATTACATCCGCCACGGTATCACCGCTTTCTAAACGCGCCCTTCACAATCCCGCCGTATGACCGGTAGAGCCAAAACCCGCCGACAATCGCGCCGACCGCGATAGCGCCATAAACATACTTTTGCAGCGCCGCGAGTAAACTTGTGGTGTTATCGTCAGGCCCGCCGATCACAATTCCATCCTTGCCACCGCCGAGCAGCGTACCGATCACGCCGCCGATCCGAAGGCCCGATTGATCCGGGTGGGCGTGAGCACTCATCAACTCCGCGTCAATTTCCGCCTGGGCTTGCGCCTGAGCAATCGCCACCTGTGCCGGGTCAGCATTCGGCCCGCTGGCCTGTGCGACAGCCGCAGCCACATCTTGCTTTTGCTGGTCAACCGTCCACGGATCGACGTTCCCGGTAGTCGCCCGGTAAGCCACGCCGACAGTGTTTGACAAAACCGAATCAAGCAATCCCATTCGATCCCCTCACTTAGTCACCACCGTTGACACGTTTGCAGGCCGCATCTGTTGAGATTCGAGCCGCATAATCCTTTCGCGCATGTCCGACAGAATGAACAGCACCAAAACTTGCAGCAGCGCGAGTACCGCGCCGATCACCGCCGCAACGATAGACGCCCGCTCATTCTTCATTTCGTTCTCTTCCCCTGTGAGCGCCGCCCATGACACCGCTTGCAAGCCACTACGCACTTTTTGTTTGGCATCCCGTGATACCCGCCGCCGATCTGATGAACGTCCCAGTTTTTCCGATCCGCTACCGACTTCGGACGCCGCCCGCAGTAGTGGCAGCGATAACCGCGCCGCCGCTTGAACTCTTGCCGCGCCGTGATTAACGCATAAGTACGCCTCTCTTTCGTTGGCACCGGTTAACCCTTCTTCGTAACGACGATGTACCGCACCGATCCGCGCACTTTCCGCTTGAGCACTTGCCCGCGCCGCGCCTCCGCTTTCCGCTCCGCTTTTTCTTTATCGGAGTACGCGCCGTGGAAACATGCCCGAGTTCCGCAATGCGCCATCAGTCCACCGATTCAACGCGCAGCACTTCGCGCACGTCAAACGGGAAGTTTGCCCGGAGAACTTCGCCGCGATACTCGCCCGAGCACCCATTACGGAAATGCACGCGGTAAGTCACACGGTCAAAGGGAAAGGCGGTGGGATCGAATACGCCGTCCCCAACGTGGACGCCATACCCAACCGGATCAGGAGCAACGACAGGAGCCGGAGGATCAGGAGGAGCCGGAGGAACCTCCAAAGTTACATCCAACCCGAGCGCCCGCCTGCCCGCTTCCCAAATTTCTCTTGGACTTGCCACAGTTCACCCCTCTCTTTTCTCGTGCTACAAATCACAAGGTCCCGGATCACCAAGAGCCAATTCCAAATACGCCATACGAAGCGCCATCCCGACACCCTGTTGAGCACCGTTCCCGATAGACAGCACCGCGAGTCGGAGGAAAAAACCATTGGGAATGGTCAGGGGATACACGGGCAACTGGACACCAAGAAATCCCGCTGTAGTCTGCCCTCCAAAAGTGGCAGCCGGTTGCACTTGCCCTTGCAACAGGATTCCATCCGGCAGTTCCGCATTAGCAGCGGTCGAGCTTTGCTCCATAGCGGCCCCACGGCTTGACTCGGGAGCCAGAAAAAACGCGAGTTGCTCAGGAGCCGTACTCTGGAAACGGCCATCGGCATAGAGAACTTTCCACCAATAACCGTCCCGAATCTTTTCAGATTCAACGGTGAAATTTCCAAAGGGAGGGTTGGCCGCCGTACCGTTCACCGCGCGGTAAGACTTGTACCGAACCTGATTAAAGTAGGAACACCCGCCCGGATCGGGAGGAGTCACCGGGTTATCCGAGGGTTGAGGAAGTGGCCCCGAAGGCGTAACCAATCCTCCCGGCAACGTCCGCGCCGTTGGAAAAAGCCATGATCCCATTAGAAATCCCCCTGAAATTGCGCGTAGTACATTGCCACCTTTTGCTGATAGGGAAGATTGCGAACGCCCCGCGCCCAGTTCGTACCGTGCCCCACGTTGTACATATCCGCCGTGTCCACATCGAAGCCCATTTGCGCGATGAGATACGCCGCCGCTTGCAGACACGTTGACGGATCGAACAAATCCCACGGATCGAGGCCGGAGATAAATTGCCTCCCGTTGCTCACGCGCACTTGCGCGATCCCGCACGAAGGGTTGAGGCCGATAGAGGCCGGATCGTTTCCGTCTTTCATCCACTGGACAAGCAGCGAACGGCCGGCGCGGTTATTCACGTCATAGGTAACGCCGTTGAGAGTGAAATTGGTTTCCGGATTGATGCTATCCGGGTTGAATCCGCTTTCCTCCGCGCAAATAGCCTTGAGCAAAGCCGGATCGATCCCGGCAGCCTTGGCCGCTTGCGCGATCAGCGGATCATATTGCGAGGCTATACCGGAAGGCGGGGGAGCGTCAGAGCCGCCCGCAGGCGAGCTTCCAGAATCGCCTCCCCCTCCATCACCGGATGCTGCAAAAGCGAAACTCGGGTTGAGAGCGAGCGCGAGGCCCCCGAGTAAAACAATTCCGATCACCACAGGCAGCATGTGCCCCCCTATCACTGTTCAGATCCGCCACGCTGCAACTTTAGAACCCGGCAGACGGGAGAAGCATTTGTTTCAGGTACAGCTTTTTGTAAGCCGCGTAAGCCACCAGCGCCGCCACCGCGACATAAACCAAATGTTTCTTTTTCACGTTTGCACTACCTCCCGAGAATTTTTAAGAGCACCAGCAGACCGCCGACAAGCAAAACAACACCGACCAAACCTTGTGGAGCAGGACTCACCGCCGCTTGCAAAATTGGAGAGCCATTCGCCGAAACCACCACACCCGCCGACGAAGGCACGCCATAATCACCGCCCCCGGCCACCGTAGGCAGCCCGGCCACCGGCACCGGCTGGCCCGCAGAAATTGGCAGCGGAGGGTACTCCGTTGCGCCCGTAAACACCGAGGACACCGAACTCGCAACCGACCGCGCCACATTCACCACGCCGCCGAGGACACCTTGCGAGGCCGACTCTTGCGCGACAGTCCGCAGCGAGTAATTGAGCTTTCTGTATTCAATCGCGGCCCGCACATATTTCCGGTAATCGCACGCCGCGTTGCAATTCTTAAAAATCGGCTGAGTCCGCGACACAAACAGCGAGTAAGCCGCCTCCATTGCCTGAGTTGCCGCGCCCGTGTCCGCGCCTTGCAACACCGCATCGTCAATGCTCCGCAAGAACGCCTGTATCCCCGGAACATTCGCGCACAGGATTGCCTGTTCCTGTCTTACCGCCGCCGCGTGATGAGCACCGAACGCGCCCGCGACACTCGACAGCAACCCGCCCACCACGGGAACGCCCCGAAGGCCAGCCGAAACAAGCGTCGAAGCATACTCCTGCCCATCCGGTTGAATCCCGGCGCCCATGCAGGACGCCTCGTTATAGTCGGGAATGTTCCCCGTACTCGCCGCCGCGTACACACCGCCGCGCACTCCCGAATTGGGAAATGGCGCGAGAGATTTTGTAATCGTATCCGCGTTGCCCACCGGAAAAGCCACCGGAGGATTGATCGAGGACACATAACCTCGCGTCGAATTGACTTGCAGAGCGATCACGAATCCCCGCGTTTCTTGTCTGACGCATACCACGCCGCGCCGATAACGAAGATCACAACGAGAAACCAAAACCCGCGAGTGCGGAATTGGGTTTCAATGCTTGGCCCGGCAACGATCCCGGAATCAGCGGGAGGAGCATCCCCCGCGTAAGCGCCACCATCGAGCGTGCCCGATAGCAGAGCGCCCCCGGAGTCCGCGCCCGAATTGGAGGAGCCACCACACCCGCAGGCCATCGTTAGCCCTTTCTGCCAAAGGCGGCGAAGAGAAGCAGACCGCCGACGAGGAGCACGCCCACAAGCACCACACCGTTGCCACCGACGCCCGCGCCGTAAGCGGGAAGCGATCCCGGAGGCCGCGTCAAGAGGCCCGGATTGTAGCCGTAAGAACCGTAACCGGAGGAAACGCCCGCAGACCTACCGATAGCGCCGAGGCCCACCGAGGCAGCGCCCGCCGCAAAATTCACGCCGACATTTTCGAGAGCGGACAAAATTCCGTTGTCCCCGCCCGTGTCACCGTTTCCGCCGTTCCCGAAATTTTCGGAAACACTCCCCCAACCCGCCCCGCCCGTATCCTGCAAAGAAAAATCCACGTTGCATCCCTCCTGTTTTTAATGCGCCCCGGCTGAGTGAACCATCCACACAGCCGAGGCGCTTTTGTTAGGGGTTATCTCGTTTAGGCCGCTTTTGCGGGAGCGACCGAGAGAGCCTGTGGAATGATCCGGCGACCACGGATCAGAATGTTCGAAGGCCCGGCCCCGAAAGTCACATCGAGTTTGATCTCGACGCGATCCTGAGAGGCATCGATTCCACGGGAGGCCATGCCATCACGCAAGGCGGGGATAAAGTAAGTCCCCACGAGGCTTTCCGCCGCATTGTTGACGTGAGTCTCCCGATTCCAGTTCTGAATCATTTGAGCGTTCTTATCGCCCTGTGGAGTCCACACGCGCCCGGCACTCTGTACCGTAATGCCGTTGATAAGTGTGTTGTCTTTTGCGTTCGCGGTTTGCGCGACGAAGAGAATGTGAGTGTACTGGAAACCCTTTTCGAGGATCACTTGCAGGTCGGTTTGCGTCTGCAAAACCGGCTGAGAAATCTCGAACTCTTCCACGAGATGAAACGCGCCAGCCACGCCCGAGTCATAATCCACCCACAACTCAACGACGAGGCCCGTTGCGTCCCAAGTGTTCACGCCCCCGGAGAAAAACTGTTCACGCCCGCCGCAGTTCACCTGCAACTGGTAGGACGTAAAGAGCGACATGGGCAAACCCCACTCAATCGGATTGACAGAGCCGGGCATCTTGAAATTGAGAGGCAGCCAGTAGTCAACCGGCACAGTGGCCGCAGCATCGGCAATCGCCGTGCCGTGGATCGAATAGCCACGGTCGAAAATGCTTTGCTGGATGATGCCGCGAGCACTCAGGTTATTCTTGCTCACAACACCGAGCGCCGGAGCGTGCCGCGCCGTGATGCTCGTGACCAACGATTCCGGGTTATCCCGGCCAGTGGCCACGCCAGCGCCCGCGCCCGCAACGATCACGTTTCCGCGCACGCGAATGAAAACGCGGGAAATCGTTTCGGCTTGCAGGTAATCCTTGAGGTCAAAAGTCACCTGTGCCGCAGGAGCGACGGACTGAGCGCCCGCAATCGGGTAAGGCTTCGACGCCAACTTTTTCATGCCCCACAAATTCGGTTTTGCCACTGTCCATCCTCCCCGGTTAGTTACCGGATTTACAGCTTCGAAAAGAAAGTTTTGATTTGAGAAGTAACCGCATCGATGAATTGCTTGGGAGCCGTGCCGACGCCAGTCCCCTCAACAATCAGGTAAGCAGCCACGGCAATTACAGCGATGCCGAGCGCCTTTTTTGCAGGGGGGAAATCAATCGGGAATTTCATCGGTTACGATCCTCCATTTCGAGCGGGAGTGTACACCCGGCCCCGAAAACGGAAATTTCCCCACGCGCGCGCGCGTGTGGTGTACCGCTTGACAGGTTTTTTAGGGGTGGAGACTACTTACCGGGAGTTTTCAACTTACCCACGAGGGACTCATCACGAAAGGCGGGGGAGCCATCCGAGGTTTCTATGCAAACATAATCCGGCAGGGTGGGAAGGGAATTGACAAACCCTTGGGGCATGTAGCCCTGTGCAGCCTTGAGGGAGTTTATCTCCGTTGTCCGGTACCACCGAATCCGGGAGGCGTTAGAACGCGCAACGAAATGCACCAGCGAGGGTATTTGTGCGGTACCGCAGAAAGTAAGCCCCTCATGCCGCCCGGAGATCATGGCGGAAGTAATCGCAGGGGGAAGGGAACCCGCAACCCCCGAGGGGATAAACAACCCTAGTTCATCCACGCATAGCGTCACATTCCCCACAGGGCGAAGCATGAGACACAACAGTTCCAACTGTTCCCGGAAGTGTTCCCGTACATGGATCACAACGCGGAAACGCTCCGCTCCCCTATGGGCACGGAGATAATCCACCACCTTGCGATCCGCCCACCCACGGGGCTTCACGGAGTATTCCGGCCAGAGATGCTCGAATCCTTTGAGCGTCACCAACTGCGCACACTTCGGGTCAACGATCACAAGGCGGGGAGAGGCGCGGACTTCGTGAAGCATCCGCGCCGTTTTCCCAGTGAACGACTTCCCGAAAAAGAGTTCGAGATAGCCGAGACTCAAATCACCAGCCTCCCCTCTTCGTCCCGATTCCCGACTTTGACGGGAGCGGGAGCCGTGTCGGGAGGCATCACCAAAACGCCGCTTTCCGGCTTGCGAGCCGCCGCCGCCGCTTCCGCCCGTTCCGCCGCTTCCAACTGGCGAATTTTCTCAACGTGCTGCCACTGAACGAATGCAGTAACAGCGAACGCCGCGCAAGCGTCGAATAATTCCGGGTTGCGATTGCCCACACTCCCGAGCCAACGCGGTATCCACTCATCGGCAACTTTCTGCATAAGCGGGAGGAACTTCGGCCCTAGCGCGTAAGCCTGTTCATCCGACAAAGCGAACGCCGGATGATAGAACTTCGCGCCAATCTCGAACGGAGTACGCGCCACAAACACGGCCCACTCAGGCCGAATTTCTAGCGACTCGCCCTCTTCCTCCCCGCCAGCCGCCGCGCCCGGCCCCGGATCGGCGGGCAGTTCAGCCGATACCCGCGCCGCCGCCCGCTCGAAATCCTCACCACCAGTTTCCCCGCTTGGATTGCTCTGCCCCGGCCACAGTTTCATTTTCCTTGCCTCCCGTTTTGGTTTTTGCTACCACATCCGCTTTCAATCTCTCGTTCTCTTGCTTTACCGCCGTGTATTTTTTCTCCATTTCCGCGAGGAGACTTTCGACTTTCTCAACCGTCCCCGCTTCTTCGATCAAATCCTCCAGCCATTTCGACTTAGCGTGGAGCGTGGAGCCATCCGCGCTAATCTCTGACTTGCACGCAGGACAGAGCACCTTTGACGATGCGGGCATCTCGGGGGTTGAGCTTCCCGAGGCGGGCAGCGCACTTGCTTTCTTTTTTGGCGACACCTAGAGCCTCCTTAAATTTATCTTCGAGCAATTCCGCAAACCGCTCCGCTTTACCAGCCGCCGCGATGCGTTCGAGAAATGGCGTGTTGAAGAGAACGAAAAAACCATCCTCCCGGAGATACACGGAGGCGGTAAAATTCCCGCCCCCGTTCATCTTGACTATTTCGAGCAATTCTTGCGGGGTTTCGCTCACGATCAGGCCGCTATCCCCTTCCGATCAATCCCAATCTCGAAATTGGGAGAGTCGCTGAAACCGTCCTTTGTGGCGGGAGTAATGCCCGTGCAAGTCAGTTCGACCACATCACCGACCGCGAAGTATTTATTTCTCTCTTCGCGCAGCGCCGCCCGGCGAGCAAGGCCGATGCCCGCGAGGTTCCCGATGCGGACAATCGAGTGCTCTTGCAGGTCGCCCGCATTGTCGTAGACTTCGACCGACTCCGGCGAAAGCAACTTGCCCGCAACATAAGGCCCGTTGCTCGACTTGTGCACGCTCAGGACTTCGAACGTAATCGACGCGCCCTTTTGCCAGAAATTAGCGCCGAGGAATGGCGCATCCGCCGCCTGTTCCCGCTTTGCTATTTCCTGCCCTTGACTCGTGTTGCCTTTCAGCATTCCCATGTTTTTTGTTACCCCTTTGGTTTTAACTGGACAACTTCGCCCGGTTTCCCGTGCGAAACTTGTTTTTGATTCCAGACCGGGAGCGCCGCCCGCAGCACGTCGAACACGTCCCGGAATCCCACCGTCAACTGACAAGGCGGGGACTCAAAAAAACTCAACATTTCGAGGCCGAACGGTTTCAAATCCTCCACGGCAGTAAAGCGCATGTTTGAAACGCCCGGAATCAAATCGGCCAACTCGCTCAAATCCGCGTGCAGCATCCGCCAGCCGCTTTTAACTTTCTTCCCCCACAGGACAATGCTCCGCGATGTGGTAAAAATCCGCGCCCGCTTTGGGAGGAGTTCGAGAGTCTTGGAAATTTTGTCCCCGGCCAGATACACCGACAGGTAAGCGGAGACGCGATGCACGTCCACATGGCGAATATCCACGATCTTCCCGCCGCCGATGGAGGCCCACGCCCGCGAGAGCCACGCCTGCGAAATGTATCGCCCTACGAGCAGATGCAAATGGGCGATCCCGCTTTTGTGGAACTCCAAGACGCCGACGAAGGGAATAGACTTTCCGAACTTTCGCGCCAGAGAGACGCGCATCTCCCGCCAGCACTCCCGAATGTATTGATCTGTACGCCGCCCCTTTGGGATACGCTTCGGGTCGAGTGTCAGCGTAGCCATGCGCGTTAGCTTGTGCTCTGTGGCGATCTGCGCGATCCGTGCGCGTACTTTCTTGAGTTTTGGAGTCTGACAGCGACGGCAGCGGTATGACTGGCAGAACAGCGCCGCATGGCCGAATTTTCCCGGCTGGCCTTTCAGCGGCCCGACCACCGTTTTGTTACCACATCCGAAAGGTTTTTCCCGTTTCAACTTTCCGCCCCGTTGCAATTAATCTTAAATACAGTCAAGTGAAGTAAGGCCCCACCGAAAACCTCTACCCCCTCCCGTCCCCACGCGCAAACCCCGCGCGCGGGGAGGCGGATTTATCTCCGCTCCGGGTGCACGAGACGCGCCACTACTCACATGAAGGTTCTCTTGCCGACATTCTCCGTTTGTTGTAGAACGTGACCCTATGAGCACCGCTGTGAAAACCGCCGTGGGCATTGCACTGGTCATCATGCTACTGGCCCTCGCCTACTATTTCGGTATTGCCCTTCCCGAACAAAACCGGGCCAAGCTGCAATTTGAGCGAGACAAATTCGAGCAAGAGCGAAAAGAGAAGCAGAATCAGCAGCGAGCGAAGGAGCTGGAGGCGATGCAAAAGCACGCTCAACGAGGAATCGAAAAGAAAAACGCCGAAGATGTGTATCACGCGTGCCGTGTCGCAGCAGAGAATGACTTCAACAAGGGCCTTGAACTCAACGGCACACCGATTCCGGGAGAGAAAGGCTCCTACAATTTGCCATCTGAAACGTCGAAAGTCCTTCATAAGCAACAAAACGACGAGAAAGAGGCTTGTCGCAAAGTGTACGAAGTGACTCTTAAAGACATCGACGCGGAGTAGCGTTCTTTTTTTCAAAGGCCGGGGAGTCGAGTCACCCGTATGCGTCGCGGGTTGCATCCCTGCATTGCCCGCACTGTGCGCGTTCCTCGACTCCCCAACCAACCCGTAAGAACTCATCAAAATTTCCCGGAGAACTGTTCCAAAAATTGCACAATCACCACATCCGCCGCGCCCCAAAAACAAATCAGCAGAGCGAACGCGGCGACCGTTGCGAACAGGCCGACGATGAGGATTGCCACGTAAGAAAGCAAAAGAGTGTACAAAAACCGTGCTAGTGCCATTTTTCAGCCCCTTTAATTAGCGGTTCCCCAACGGTTCCCCGCCGTTTCCCGGCCCCGCGAAATTGTTAGGTGTGTCTGTATTCCCCGACGTGTTTTGTGGTGGGGGAACCGCCACAACGCCAATCACGCGCCTCTTGCGATTCCTGATAGGCAAAAGATTCTTTCCCTTCGCCCGGATCACAGCAGCGCGGAGACATTTCCGGCAGACGTGCCCGAGGACATGCCGATACTCGCGCCGAGGCTTTCCGCCGATCCGACTTCCGCGCCCGGCTTCCCGCGCCACAATCGTTACCGTGAAAAAAGGCCCGCGATGTTTCGGCGATTGGTCACACGTTCTTTTTGGACTCATGTTTTCTCTCAGTATTGGGATAAGGCGGGGAAGGGAATCCCCGCCGCCGAACAGGTTAGGCCGCTATCTTTTCTTCCCCGGCCAGCGCCGCCGCCCGCGCCAGCAATTCTTTAGCGCGAGACGGTTTTGGGACTTCCAGTTCAACGGCGACAACACGGGGAGCCGGAAGGAAAGAGGCATCCTTGCGGAAACCGGATAGATAGATGCGGAGTTCATGCGGCACCGCGTCTGTGCCTTTACACTTCAAGATAAATCCGCGCTTCGATGGGTATTCCTTGAGAATAAGAGGGGAATTACAGAGCGGACAGCACCAACTACCGAGAGCAGTTTCCATGTTCCGAGAATGGCCCCGAGGAATTTAGTTGCAACCCTTACCCGTGAAACAAAATCCGGCTGAGAGTTAATCGCCCGCACCATAATCTGTACGGCCAACTGTTCCCACCCGTTCATACCCTTACCGCGCCCAAACAACGGAGAGCGCGAGCAGGAAGCCCACGACAACCGCCAGCGAGTACAGCCCCGCGCGGTATCTCATGCCTTTATCCTTTCCCGCGCCCAACCCGGAAGAGTGGCCGGATCAGCGCCTTGTTTTGTTTGGCGTTTACGAACGGCAGGAGAAGAAGGCGGGAGGGTTGTGATGTTCGATCCGGGTTTGCGCCGTGCGGCCCGCTCCGTGATTCTCCGCTCCGCTTCCGCGTACATGCCCGCCCGGAGTTCACAAACACGGATAAATTCTTGGAGCGCATCAATCGAGGCGAGCGCGCCGATGCCTTGCTCCCAATCTTTTTTCCGTATCCCCTGATTCGCTTTTCGCTGCAAATCTTCTTGCAAATCCTCAGCGATTTTTCGCAGATCATCGAGCGAGAGGGATGGAGACGCAGTTTCATTAACAGGCATGGGCGAGCCTCTTAGTGTTTTTGCTTTGAATTTTCCGGGAGGGAAACCGAACCGAGAAAAGCGCGTGCGCGGACACGAACCGACCGACCCCAACCCACGACTCCGTGCACATTAACAGACGTACCGAGGCGAGCACAAATTCTAAGGGCTTTTTGTCTGTGGAAATGTGTCGAAAGGTGTGCCGCTTGCCGCAGGTATGCGGCCCGATGTGGTAGCGCGAGAGTTTGCAGGGGAGCGGGCAGCAATCGCAATCATGCGGGCAGTAGGCCGAGGGAGGGAAGAGGTAGCCGGATTCAGGTTTAGGGCGGGAGAAGAGGCAGCGAAAGAAACCGATTCCGTAGTTAACATAATATAGCTTATAGGACGTAATGTCAAGCCGAATCTTCAGCTATTTCAGCATTTTCTTTGATCTGCTGCTCTTCTCTTAATGTCTGTCCTGGCTGGCGCGGGGGGTGCGCCAGCCAGGACCCTGCTGGGTCGGTGGGCTTCCTGGGGCTGTGGGGTGAGCTAGGTGTGGCACAGTCACTCCTGACTGTGTTCTTCAGATTTCAAAATTGATCACAACCGCGCCGTCTTTGCAGCAAGCGCTCCTGCCGCAGCTCCAATCGCAAACCACTTCGCCGCCCGCGCAATCCTCCGGAACACCGAGCCGCCCTTGGCCGCCCGCACGGCATCATCCCGTTCCCTGCCGAGCGCTTGGCTCTTGACCTTCTCGTCGGCCAGGTCGGCCTGCGCCGCCCCCAATTTCGCTTGGCAAGCCTTGCAGTCCACCGCAAAGTCATACAGCGGCTTCAAATCCGCAGCAGGGAAATTGACTTTGGGCTGAACCCCATCCACGTCGCTGGTGGGACTCTTGCCTGTGAAGGGGCCGCCTTCTGCTTGCCCCGATGAAGGAGGAGAGGCTGGCCGCTCCGGGTCGATAGTTATCGGGGCGGGTAACGTAATCACATCCGGCAGCGCCGCCACCACCTGCGCCGGCTTCTGCACGGACGCCTCTTTTTTCTTCAACCCGGCCACCAGATCGTTCATCGCCGCATCTCGTGTCGCCTGCCGCGCGGTCGCCTCCGCCAGCGCCTGCTGCGTCGTCTTCAACTCCGCCTGCAGCGCCACCTGCTCCTTCCGCGCATCCCGCCAAGCAACAAACACACTCGCCGCCAGGACTACAACAACCACCACGGCCGCAAGCTTGATCCAGATCCCCATTTGGAGTGCGGAAGCTCTGCTTCCGCTTTTACAATCGAGAGTCAATCACCCAGACGCCGTTTCCATTCCAGCTTCAAACCAACATCCGCTCAGCGGTATCGCCCCACCCGAGCCAGCACCTCATCCGCATAATCCCTATTCGCCCCGCCATTCCAAGCCAGCAGCGCCCGCGCCGCATCTCCGCCCGCGGCTTCCAACTTCTGCCGCAAAATCCTGCACCCGACCGCCAATCCCACCGCCGGATCGCAAAGCGTCGAAAGGTAAAGGGAACTCGCCCCTTTCTCCCGCGCCGTCTGCCCCATCACCTGCATCAATCCCCACGAAATCCCGCGCGCATAGGCCTCCGTCGCTCCCACCTTATTATTTGTATATAAGGGTGCGACATACTTCGCGAAGAACGCCGGCTCATACCGCATCGCCCACGGATTCCACCCCGACTCCTGCTCCACCACCGCGCACACCAGCGCCGCGTCCAACCCTTCCGCCTCCGCGGCCCGCTGCGCCAGCGCCAAAAGTTTTGCATCAATGGGCATACACAATGTTCTTGGCTTTCACTCCTCCGTGACCTCTGTGCTCTTCCTCTGCGCCCTCTGTGTTAAAACTTTCTCTTTCTTGTACAAATTCCCTTCGCGGCCCACAATCCGCTGCTCCTCTATCGCTGGTGTCGTCCCCCATTCCGCATATCCACATAATTCACCATCGGCTGTTCCTCCAGGTGAATTCCCTGCCGCTCGGCGATGGTGTTCAAAGCCCTATAAATGTTCGGCAAATGCCGCAATGCCAGGTCTCTCACAAACACCCGCTGGATCTCGTCGTCGCGCATCCGCCTATGCATCCACCGCAAAAACACCACCAACTGCGCCCCCAGCGAAAACACCACCACCACATACGTCCAACCCGAACTACCCATGCGTTTTCCTTGTAGCGCCGGCATCCTGCCGGCGAGTATTTTCGGGATCGGGCCGCCAGGATGGCGGCGCTACGTCCCGCTGGAGTGCGGAAGGGCGAACCTTTGCTTTTACACTTTAATCCGCGTCGCTAATCGTCCGACGATTTCCAATTCAGAAAATCACACAGCCATTTCTTGCTTCCTGATCGCTGTTATCTGTTCTCTGCTATCGTCTCCCTACAAAAACAACCCCGGCACTCCACCCAACGCTCCGCCCAAGCTCGACCCCAGCGTCGAAAAAAATCCACTCGGCCGCGAAGCATTGGCCCGCACATTTAGCAGCTCCGCCGGAATCCCCAGGGTCCTCCCCAACAAATTGGAATCCACGCCCGCGCTCTTGAACGGCGCGGGGAAAATCACATCCGTAGAAGCAATCACCGCCGCACTGTCCCCAAATCCCACCGACACCGGCGGCAACACATTTCCATAACTCGGCATAGCATCCCTCTTTCTTTGGAGTGCGGTGGCTCTGCCACCGCTTTTGCGATCTAAACCCGCCCACCCAAACCGCTGTTCTTAATTCACGCCGCGCACCGGCGCCCACGGATCCACCCGCACCGAGGGCGCAAACCTCTGCACCTTGAACCAAGCCCCCGCCTGGTTCGTCCCCACCTGAAACGCCACCCGCTCCCCCAACACATTGATCGGCAATTCCAAATCCTTCAGCCCCGGCGAACTCATTCCCAGCGGCTGCTGCGCGGTCGCCGCACTCTCAGAATCCACAAAGCTCGTCAGGGCCAGGTTCCCCGCGCCCTCCACATACATCGTCAAATAGCTGAACAATTTCCGGTGCGCGCCCAATCCCAGCGAACTCTCCACCGCCCGCTCCGGAAAAAAGTGCGTCATGTAGTAGCTCGGAATCGCAGCTCCGTCATCCGAAAACTGCGTATCGCTCAACTGATAAATTTTCCCCGTCGCTCCACCGCCGCCAACCCCGGGCAATCCTCCGCCCAACGCTGCCACCGCGGTCCCATTCGTCCGTTCAATCAGCGCGCAGCAATTCGCCGCAATCGACCACGGCGACCACTTCCGCGAATTATCCGTCGCTGTTTTTCTCCCCGTGTACGTGATATTCACCGGCGGCCGCCCCTCAATATCCGAAGCCGAATCCAAGTCGTGATAATCCAGCATCAGCACGCGGTTCGGCGTAGTCGCAGTGCCAAAAGGCGCGCCCACGTAAATCCGCCGCTCCTTCGTGTCCACCGTCACCCACAGCGTCTGCGCATATTGCCAGTTGATCTGGTTCCAGGTCGGCTGAATCTCCTGCGAAATCTTCACCGGCTCGCCGCCCGAAAAAAGATACAGCCCCGTCCGGTGCGCAATCACCACCCAGTCTTCGCCAAATCCCACGCCGCGCACCGAAGGCGTGCCAACGCGCCGCGAAACTTCAGAAATCGACCACAGCGAAGGCTCATTCGTCCCATCATCCTGTGTCACGTGGAGCGAATGCTCCTTCACGAAATAAAGCCGCTCGCGCAGTTTGAACGCAGCGCGGATTGCCTGCCCGTTCTTCTCCGCCACGTTCAGCATCCCGTCGATCCCGTCGTAACTCTCCGGATCTTCCACGCGGCTGGCACGCACCAGCGAAGAGTTTACCGGCTGCGCCGTCGGACAAATCTCGATCGCGTCCACATAAAACTGCCCGTTCTGATTCGGTGTTCCGTCCGCGTAAATCCTCAGTACCAGGTCGTTCGGAATCGACGTCAGCGGCGCCGTCAACTCGGCGCTGTATTCCACATAATTCGTCGTCAACTGCGCCGCGGTAAGTTGCAATCCCGTCGTGTTGATCCCCGCGCTCGCGCTGAACAGATGAACATGCAGCGTCCCCTGTGCCAGCGTAGAATTCCGCGCGCACCGCGCCCGCACCGTGTAATCCTTCCCAGCCTGAATCCGCTGCGCGCCCAGCGCATCGTGCACCGCGCTCTGCGTCATTAAGCCACGCGTCGCCGTCGTTCCATTTCCAACGATCGAATACGCCGCCCCCCATAGCACAAAACTCTCTTCGTCGATTCCGCCCGGAGCAAACGTCGGGTCCGGCGTCCACCCTAGCGGATAGTGCGGCAGCGAAGGCCCCGTGAACCCGCCGTCAAACCCCAGGTTCATCCAATTATTCATTTTGTTCCGCTCGCCCCACCAGAAGAGCCGCTCGGCGTAGTCGATCACCCCGGCGCAGTCGCCCAGCTCGATCAAGCGAAACAAATTGTCAACATTCGTTCCCGCCAGCAGAATCGAATCGGAAAAATCCACCACCAGCGAAGTCGTTGTGTTATCGCCAATGATCATGCTCCCGCTAAAAAGCGTCCCGCCTCCGCCAACATAAAAAAAGCTCGCCCCGCCCGCCCCCGTGAAGCACAAAATCCTTCCCACCACGTTCGAGGGACCCGTGGGAATATTCGTCACCACTGCGCGCTTCCCGCCGCTGGCCGTCCAGCTCGTCGCCGGCCCCGGCGCGGTCAAATATCCCTGCCGCGTCTGAAAAATCACGCAGCACTGGTGCACGCCCTGGTCGACATTTCCCGCCGCCGCAGCCGTGCCCCCGCCCGACGCCGCCAGTCCCCCATTCGCCGCGTAGTAGGTAAAGTGCGTCGCGTCAATCACGCTCGCCACGCTGAACGTGCCGTTGTATCCGGCAACGCCGACTCCGCTGATCGTCACCAGTTGCCCCGCGCTCAATCCGTGCACCGCCGAGGTCTGAATCGTCACCGTTGCCGAAGCCGTCGTTCCTCCGCCCGAATTCGCCAGCCCCGTGGCTCCCGCAACATAAGTAAACTGCGTCGTGCTCAGCACGCTCACCACAGGAAATGTCCCGTTGTATCCGCTCACGCCCACGCCGGCGACCGTCACTGTCTGCCCCGCGCTCAATCCGTGCGCCGCGCTCGTCGTGATCGCCACCAGGAACCCGTTCTCGCTCGCACCGCTCGGGCTCGCCACAATCGCCACTGCTGCCGGCTGCGTTGCGCCGCTCGGACTCGCCTCAATTGAGACGATTGAGTTTTCGTCCACCACTGTCGGCCCCGCTCCCGGCCCACCCTGGCTCACACGATCCAGATTCGTGTCGTCATACTGGCGCGGCAAATCGTTTCCGGTCATCCCGTCGCTCGTCGCCAGATACTCCCTGCCAAAAAGCGTCGTTGAATTCGCGTAAGAATTCGGCGTCAGTCCGCTCGCAATCTGCGTCAGCGTTCCCGGCGTCGTCTCTTTGTACAAATTTCCATTCGCATCCTGCGCCATCGTCCGCAGCGTTCCGTTCGGCGTAATGTAGCTCTTTACATAATTCACCGTCGGATTTCCCGCCATCGGCCCGAACAAACTCTGCAACCCCGGCCGCGTCGCTACGCCGCCGCTGCTGAACACCACGTCCTGGCAATCCGGCGACACCCCGTGCGGCAAATCCGCCGGTGCCATGTCGCTCACCAACCCGCCAAAAATCTCAATCGGCGCATCCAATGACCCAATCGTTGTCATACTTGTTCCGTTACTTAGTTATATGGTATACGTACGAGCGCGGGCGTGCTTCGGAGAGTGCTTCCAGTGGGGGTACTGGGCGCGCCTGACAAGCGTTGAGGGTTGCTCCGCAGCCTCAGGAGTTCAAGTCTCCCACTCTCCACACTGTCTCTCAACGCGCTGGTATTAAGCACTCGTTACTTCTCTATTGATTTAACGTCTCTGTATGCTAAACTAGGGTTGCTTGTCAGGCGTGCCCAGTGCACGTTTTATGGGGCGGCGTCCTTCGCCGCCCTTTTCATTTTTCTCTAGCCGTCTTCTTCTCCGCCGCCTTCGCCACTTCACCGCTCTTCTCTTCCGCCTCCACCAATCCAAATTTCGCGGCTTTCTCCCGATCCAGGATCGCCCCGCACGTCCGGCAAACCGCCACTCCCGGCCGGATCTTCTCCCCGCACGCCGGGCAATCCGCCATCGGCTTCGGGTCATAGAGCCACGGCTTCTCCAGCCCGAGTTCCCGCGCCGCCCGCCGCTCCAGATCCGTAATGAACATCATGTTGTGCGACCTCTCCCACTCCAGGTCCGCCGTTTCCACCAGCCGCCGATGAAACGTCTCCAACTTTTTCCGCGCGTCCGCCAGCTCCTCTTGCGTCGGCTCCGGCCCTGCGGCCACAAACACACCGTGATAGCTCCCCTCGCCCGAATCCCCGTTGATCTCCCGTACCAGGTCCTCGGCAATCTCCTGCGCGCTCAAACGAATCTCCATCGTCCGTTTGTCGCCCAGGTCCATCACGCTGGTGCACGCGCGCACCGGCGTCACCGCATACGCCGCTCCCGCCTCCGGCGATTGAATCGTCAACGACCCGAAATACGTCCGGTGCCGCGGCGGCCATTTCTGTGTAGAGATATTCACCAACGACACCACGTCGCTCTGCTTATTCATACTCTTCCTCTTTTTTAATCTGAATTCTTAGGACCGCGCTCGCCGCAACACCGCTCTGTCATCCCGAACCCGCGCTTTTTGCGGGTGAGGGACCTGCTTTTTCTTTTCTTGACGCCAAACGTGTTTCACCAACGTCGCCTGGGATGCCCAGTTCACTGCATCCGATACTGTATCGTCACATTCGCATCCGCGGGCGTAGTCGTACACCCCGCCGCCGCCGTCTGCACGCTCAGCGTCAGCGCCGCCCCGCTGGCATAGTTCTGCGCGATCGCTCCCGAATCATTTGCCGCCGCCGCAATCGTCACATTCACCGGCGTCGTCCCATCCGTCAACCGCACCACCGCGTTTGTCGTGCATCCCACCGGCGTCGTCTTCGCCTGCACCTGTACGCGCGTCACGGTCACGCCTCGATCCAGCGTCCACGTCGATCCCGTCCACATTGTGCTCAGCCCGCCCGGCAGAAAGATATTCTGCTCCGACCGCGGCGCTGCATTCAGAAACTCCCCATTCAGCAGCAGTTTGCTTCCGCCGATTCCGTTCGACGTGCTGACAAAATTGGCCACCGCCGTCGTCACGCCTGGGTTTGGGTAAACGCATCCCTCAAACGTCGACGTTAACGTAATCGTTGAACCCGGCACCGACACCTGGGGTGAAGCGCAACTGTTGTAATTCACATAATGTCCCGTGCTTTGGTCATAGATCACCAGGCCCGCCGAGCCCCCGGGAAAACTCGCCGGCATCACCAGTTGCACCGACTGGTTCCCTGTCGTAGTTGTCACCTGAGTGCACAACGCCGGATTCATCGCAGTCACTCCGCCGAAGGGATCCACGGCAATCGGACAATAGTTGTACGTCCCCGGCGCCAGCCCTGTCCCGCTGACCGCCGTCACGCTCTGAAAACTCGCCGGGTTCGCCATGGGCGAAAACACCTGCGCGCCCGAGTTGAGTTGTGTGCCGTATCCGCTGACGATCCCCAGATTGTTCGACATGTTGTCGTAGCGGTAGTTCACCGCGCCAATATTTCCGCTGCAGGAATTAAGATTGGTCCGCACCGATATTCCCGAGTAAAGACTGGCAGTCGCGCCGGTTTGCAAAAGCGGCTGATATCCGTTGGCGCATAGCATGTAGTTGATTTCCATCCCGGAAGTGGGCGAATTCGTCAGGTCAAAGTATGGTGTGGCGAACCCGCCCGTGAAATCGGCGTCCGATCCTTGATTAAACGTAATTCCCGACGGCCCGTAGGGAAACATATTGAACTTGAAAGGCGGGCCGGGAGCGTTTTCTGTCAGCACCTGGTTGAACGTGACGTTGGTTCCAAAGATGCCGTTCGCAAGTCCGCAACTGTCCACCTCGAATGTTCCGGAAGAGTACGTCTGATTGGTGGTGAAAATGTACGGCATAGGTCCCGTCGTCGGCAGGTACGCCGGCATACCGCAGCTGTGCGTGATGATGTAATCGAATCCCTCGGAGAAATTCGCGCCTGGGGCGCTCCACCCGCCGTAGTTCCAGAAGAATCCGAACCCATCCTTATTTATCACCGGATAGCTGTGCGCGGCTCCGTTCGCATGCACGTGCTCGAACCGCAACGCCACCACCCCGTCATGATTCAATTGTTCATCTGTATAGAACGCGCTTTGATAGGACTGATCGGGAAGGAAGACCAGATTCTCCAGGTAATTTCCGCCGGAGGTTTCCGGTTCAAAGTACACCATCGGATAAGCGTATCCCTGAAAACAGGACAGCGAAGAGCTTATGTGGTAGAAGGCGGGGATGCAGTTCGTTCCTCCCTGACCCCCAACCAGATTGTCTCCTCCGCCAATGAGGATGGTCCCCATCATCCAGACGGTTGACCGGAACTCGATCGTCGTGTTCCCCGGGCAATTTCTCGGGCTTTGGTTGAAATTCCCCACCATGTCGAAATTGCCGTTCAGCGGAAAGAACTGGTAGATGCTCGTCGCCGCTGGAATCAAGATCCGTCCGCCATTCGCTCCCGTTGTGTTTGCGGCCAGGGCCGCGCAAGCCGCCAGCAGGTTCGGCGTGTTGTCGTGGAACGCCTTCGCGCTGGAAACCGTGTGGCTCGCCGTCGTCGCCAGCGTCAAGGAAGTCGTTCCGCCACCCGCGGCGATCGTCGTATCCAGGTATTCGTTTGTTGCCGAGGTGGGAGCCGTCGTCGGCGCGTCGCCGGTATCCACGTTTGCCGCAAGGGCGCCCCACCCGCGATCCACGAAGAACCCGTCGTTGCCAGTCGCAACGCCGACCAGCGAATAGTTCGCCGCGTTCGCGGGCAGCGCGCACGACGTTCCGGTGCATTCATAGATCAGGTGATTTTTTGCGGCCTTGCCCGGCACCATCGTCATCGTGCCGCCGACGCCGACATTCGACACCCCCGTGCAGGTGCCAAGCGAATATTGCACGGCGTTGGGCGCTGTACCCACGGGCGCAAAATTGCTGATGCCAAAAGTTCCGTTGTAGTGGCTGTCCGTCACCCCCGAGAAGATTGCGTTTACGAACCACGGTACCACCCACGTTGACGCCGCCGTGTTCGCCGGCCCGAAAACACCGGGAGAGATGGTCACCGTCGCCGTTCCGCCCGAGCAGGTCGCCGACTGCACGCTGTAGGTATAGTGCGAATCCCACTTCAAGATAATCTTGGGCGCAACGCGCATCGTCCCGCCCGTGCAAGCCGGAGTTGCGCCGCCCGTCGCGATCAAATCATTGCGCGTAAACTGAAACGTCGTCGCGCTGGGAACCCCTGTCAGCGAAAACGCCCCCTCGCATTGCCGGCTGTTCGTGCTGTTGGCCTGAATTTCGATTTGCGCGAAAGGTTCGCTCTGAACGCCCGATGAAGTTGTCGGCATGTTGTGCGCCGACGAAGTCGTCACCGTGAAAACTCCGTTGCTGAATGTCCACGTGCCCGTGATCCCGTAGGATTGCAGGGCCATCGAAGCTGGAGCTGTCGTAGTCGATCCCACCGCGCTGCAAGGGGTGATGCCGCCGGCCCAATCCCGGTCAGCAACGCAGTAATTCCGTTGCGTCGTGCCTACCTGAAAGAGCGGTGTCGCGGTCAGTGCCCCCGGTGTCGCAATCGCCGGCGCCGGGCCCGCCCCCAGGATCAAAATTCCATGGCCATTCTGAAAATCGGACGCCGCGGCGCAACTCGCCGACGCCGATCCCGAACTGATCGAGCATGTCGTCGCCGGGAGGTTGTAGTTCGGCCCGATGTACCCCCCAAATCGAGTTACGTCCACCCACGGATTCGGCCCCTTGGTGTGAAAATCCGCGTCAATATTCTGTGGCGCCGTGAAAGTGTTTGGCTGGTTGGTCTGCGCGCCGCTTGCGGCCGAAATCGGCCCGACTTCCGTTCCCGTTTCATCCTTGTAGTACAACCGCTTGTCGGCGCTCTTCGTGTACAGATTCACCGTGCCGCTGCTCGCCGCACCCGGCGCTGTTCCTTGGTTTGATAGCGTCAGCGTTCCGCTCGCCAGGTTTCCCACCACGCTCGTGCTGCCGTTCACGGTCAGGTTCCCCGTCAACGACAGCGAAAACGCGTTGATTCCGCCCGTCGAGCTGATGCTGCTGAACGTCGGCGAAGCCGGATCGCTCGGCAAAATCACATTCGGCAGTTGCTTCGTCGTGATCCCCGGCCCGCTGATCTCGATCTCATACTTCCCCGGCGCCGCGTAAAACGAATAATTCCCCAGTCCGTCCGTCGCCGTCGGATTCGCCAGCGCCTGCGTCAATCCCGGATCAGAGTAAATCAGCGCCAGCGGCGTGCACGGCTGCCCGCTCGCCGGCATCGCGCACACGCGCACCGTCGCCCCGGCCAGCGGCACCCCGCGCGTATTAAACACAATGTCGTCTTTGCGCGACCCCTGTCCATGCGCCGGCTTCACCACGCCCGGCCACAAGTGCAGCGCCATCGCCACAATCGCCCACAAAATCCCCATACGCATTTTCGATCGTATCATGTCAATTTCAGTCCTGTACCTCGTGTAGCACAGGCTTCAGCCTGTGATCTTGGGGTTCTCTTGAAGTTGTAGCGGCCGCCTCCTGAGGCGGGCGCCTATTCTCTTCTCCGTGTCCTCTGTGCTCTTCCTCTGCGCCCTCTGTGTTAAAGCCTTTCCTTCTTCTCCAGCTTTCTGCTACAACAACTTCCGCGCCGTAATCGAAAGCTGCACAATATCCCCGGTCACGGTAGCCGGATATGCGCCCGCGGCAACCTCAGTCCCTCCGCCGACGAACGCCTTCAGCTTCCAAGTGTTCAGCGCCGCGCCCTGTACCGGAATGTAATACCCGCTGTTCCCGTTCTGGCTTTCCGCGAACGCCTGCACGATCGTGTCCGACGGCAACACATTCGCGACCTGCGTAAAATCCAGCGTGTGTCCGCCGGTCGCGTAATTCCCCGAAAACGCCAGCGTCGCCACCGCATAAACAAAATTGCTCGCGCTGCTGTCCACATTATTCGGCAACAGCGAAATCGTAATCGCCATACGCTTCTCTCCTTTCGATTTGCCAATTCCAAAATGAGGTAAAGGAAGTAAAGGAGGTAAAGGATTAGAGCACTAGCGCTAGCGCTTGCGTCGCAGCTCCGTTCGTCCTTTACTTCCTTTACCTCCTCAACCTCCTTTACTTCCGTGCTTTAAAACGGCGTATACCCGCTCCGCGCCGAATACGGCCGTCTCCGCCGCCCGCTCTGCTGTTCTCTTCGCACCGCGGCCACCACCAGGTCCTCGATCGCATCCGACGCCGCGTCGTCCCACTTCTCCGCCAGTGGGCTGCCGCGCGCCCAGGCCGCGCCGGCCGCCGTCCCATACGCCAACGCCTCCTGCGCATTCCGAATCAGCACCGGCGAAGTCGCATCCGTAAAATCCGGGTATGCCTTCAAATACCGCAAACGAATCTGCGTATCCTGCGTCGCTCCCAGAAACCACAATCCATCCGCCCGCCACTCCCACACACTCAGCACCACGTCCTGCACCCGCGAAGGCAACCCGCCATGCCGAGTCAAATCCACCATCTCGTCAAATTCCTGCGTGGATAGATTCGGCCGCTCCCAGAGTTTCAACGGCACCAATAGATCCGTCGGCAACTGGTTCGGCGGCGCCGTCGCATCGCTGATCGAAACCTGCAGCGAAGCATCCTGCCCCGCCACAGCCGTCACCACCAGCAGCGCATCGTCCTGGATAAATCCCCCACCGCCTGCGTTCCCGACCGCCCGCTGCACCTTCCGGTACGCCGAATTCAGATACGGCAAAAGCACCGTATCCGTAAACAAATTCCCCTGCGCATCATTCAGCAGCGACCTAACCAGCGAAGTAATCTGCCCCGCCGTGTTATAAGCACTCGATCCAACAACTGGCATATTTCCCGCCCTCTTCGCTCTCCGCAATCTGCCATGTAGCGCTGGCTTTCAAGCCAGCCTCTTGGGTTTTGTTTCTCCGACTCCTAGCTCGTGTAGGGTCTGCCTTTCGAGGCGGGCCGTTTTGTCCTTCACCCGAGGGGGGTTGACAATAATTTCTTACGGTTGCAACCTGAATTCGCTTGAGAGGCGTGTCCAGTACACGCTAAGTTTTCGGGGCGGCCTAAAACGGACCGCCCTTTTTATTTCTAGATCACCCTTCCGGCAACGGCGACTTCTGTAAATACGCCGCCACTCCAATCACCGCATTAATCAACGCCGCCGCCGCACCAATCCTCACTGTCGCCCCCATCCCCGCCTGCAAATTAAAATGCCCCGGATCAATCCCCACCGCCGCCAACCCCGTCATCACCCCACCCGCCGCCCCGCTCACTCCCGCCGCCAGCATGCCCTTTAACCAAATCTCAACGCGACTCGCTCTCATCGCTACTCCAAGAACTTCCCTCGGATGACGTTTCTTCTCTCCCGAGCTCTGCGCTCTCTGCGTCTCTGCGGTAAGCTTTCTTCTTCTTTCTGCCCTCAGCCAACCGTCATCATCGGCGCACCGCCAAACGCCGGCGCCCCGTCATCCATCACCTCAAACGCCCACTCCTCATACGCCAGCTCGTCCCGCGCTTCCCTCTCATACAACTTCGCCCTCTGCGCTGCCCGATCCCGCCCCCGCGCCCACTCGATCGCCCGCGCAACATGTTCCGCAATCGTCGGCGTCAACTGCACAAACTCTCCCCGCGCCCCCTGCAACGTAAAACAATGTTCATACTCCCGGCGCTCCGGATACGGCCCCAGTGCCGCCACGCTCTTCCCGTCCGCCCGCTCCATCGTTTGCCCATACCAGGCCCGAGGCGAGCCATAGGCCTCCGCCGCCACCCACCGCTCCACATGCCAGCGATTCACTTGCGGATACTTCGGCTCCCACCGCAGCTCCACCACTTCCCGGATCAAATCTCCGCGCGCATCGCGGTCTTCAAACTTCCCGCCAATCCAGCCCAACCGGTTCCATCCCCACACCACCCGGTAATTCGCCTCGCCATAGCGGTTCATTCCCCCCGCCAAACACAACCGCCGCGCCACGCTCTCCGGCGTCTCGTGAGTTTCACGAATGACTTGAATCATGGAAATAGAGGGGCCAGCGACCAGTGAAGAAGCTTCTCTTCACTGGGCACCGGCCACTGGTCGCTTGATTAGTACCCGCTCGGCCGCGCCAGCGTATCGATAAACGCTCCGCTCCTCGGACTGTCCGACCACAATTGAAAAGCCGTATCAAAATAAAAAATATAGCTCGCCGCCAGACCGCCGCTGGCCCCGTAAATCGGAAACACCGTGTTCCCATTGACCTCGTAAAAATCAATGTCCTTCAACACGGCCCTTCCCCAGTGCGACAGATCCAGGAAGTCCACGCGCGTCTGGTCCGCGTTCACGCTCGACTTGATCGGAATCCCGCTCATGGTCTTCCGGCCCGAGAACAGTAGATCCAGATCATTCGCGCCGCCGCCCTTCCTGCCGGTACTGCCGCACCAGCTCCCGCAGCGCATTCACCAGCTCCGGCCGCAACTCTTCCAGCAACTCAAAATTCGCCCCCATCCCTGCGTCATACTTCGGCACCTCACCTGTCGAATTCCCATCCGCCGGCACTGTCATCCCCGGCTCCCAACCCGTCATCGCGCTCTCTATGCCGTTGCTAATCATTTCTTCTCCGACTTCTTCCTCTGTGGCCTCTGCGCTCTTCCTCTGCGTCCTCTGTGTTAAATCTTCCTTCCGGTCATTCCCCGCCAAATACCTTCGCCGCTTCACTTTCATTCTTCCGCTGTATCTGCTGCCACGATCTCCGCCGCATCCGCGGCAACTCCACCGGCTTCACCGCCTCCACAAACTCCACCGGTGGAAATCCCGCCGTCCCCAGCAACGAATTCATCAACGCCCGATTCTCCATCCGCAAACGCGCCACTTCCCCTTCCAGCATCCCCACATACCGCGTTTGGAAAATTCCTCTCAACAGTGCAAACATAGTTCACCTTCTGCACAGGCAATAGTGCCTGGCCGACTTAGTTTCTTCCGGAACAATTTTGGCTGGTTGAGAAGAGGTCGCGACACGCGAAGACGAAACATCCAAATGCGCGGTGCGTTTCCTCGAAAGTAACTAGATTCGGACGCGCTTCCGTCGGGCAGCAGATTGGATGATATTTATTGTGAACACTACTCCTCCGAGGACAACAAAAACTTCGGCGACTTGAATCGCGCCTGAGAGTCGACCACGCAAGGCGGGATAATTTGAGTAATTCGTGCGAATCAAAACGCTAGTCAGGTGCCCGTAATAGATAAGCGCAACAATAGGTGCCAACGACAGCCAGAAATGCAACTGATTCATCCAGTTGAGGAGGAGCGCGCCATACTTCCCCCGCTGTAGACTGAAGTAGACTCCTGCGTTCAGGACATAAACAGCACCTAGATCCACGAACATGTGGGACAGGTCCTTACCGATCCCGTACCAATCATCAATCCGTGAGAAAAAAGCCGTGGGGGCCATGAATCCGGCCGCCACTATGAAAAGCATCGACGGTGAGTGATACCACTTGGTTGTATTCTCCATCGCTGTGAGGCGACCGGCATAACGCAAAACGCATCAGGGCCCCATGCTTGGTGTTGCATCCCAGTTAACGCTTCTTTTTCCCAAACTTCTGCGGCCCCAGCTGCCTCTTCGCCTCCGCCTGCAACCTCTGCTGATGAATCGCCCGCGAAGTCGGATCCTCCGCCGTAATCTGCCGCTCGATCTGCACGTCCACTGGAATCCCCGGCACAAACCGCGCCGTTCCATTTCCAAATTCGGGCGGAGCCTGCCCCGCCCCGGGTCCGCCTACAGCGGAGGCCCCAACACCGGCATATCTCACGCCGGGAACCAGTCCGTAGCGCGCCGCATCCGCAGCGTCATCGCCTTCCATCTTCCGCACATCCTCCACGCGCCGATCGTCCCGCACCAGCAGCGGCAAACTCTCAATCAGCCGCGGACAATTCTCCGCAATCATCCACGCATCCTGCTCCAGCAGTTGATACATCAGCTGCCATCCGCCAATCCGGTCGTCATTCGCCGGCACCGGCCGCGGCAATCCGTTCTGCTCCAGCACATCGCCCAACTGCTCCGCAATCGAAGCCTCGCTCGTCCGCCGAGCAAATGCATCTGGCGACAAATAAATCTCCCGAATCCTCTCCCGCCGCGTCCGCTCCGCAATCGCCTGTCCCAACATCCGCGGCGACAATTCGCTTTGTACGAACTCTCGATACGTCACAATCCGTCCGCTCTTCCCAGCGTACTCAGCGCCCTCAGCGGACTCCGCGTTAACTCTTCTCTCCCCACCGGTCGCTGGTCGCTTGCCACCGGCCACCGCCCCATGCCAATACACCGCACTGGGATGTTTAAATCCCCAATCAATCGAAATCCACCGCGGAGCCCACTCCTCCAGCCGCAACGACTCCGCCCGAGCCGTGTGCCGTCCAACCTCAAACAAATCGAAATACTGCCCTTCCAGAACGCTCCAATCCCCTTCCAGGAACGCCCTTCTCAACCGATCCGGCAGCGTCGCCAGTGTCTTCTTGTAATTCACGTCATTCGCATAGATCGGATTGTCCTCAATCCGCGCCCGCACAAACTCATAATCGCTCGCATCATAAGCTCCGGCCGCTCAAATCCCGCCGGCGCCACCTTATCCACCCAAAGCGCCTTCACCCACGCATGCCCGATATTCCCCGGATTCGTCGCCCCCGCCATGCAAGGCTTGACGTCTCTGCCTTCGCGTTCTCCCCATGTGTATTTCGCAATCGGGCAGCGATTCCTCGAGGTCAGAAATTGCCACTGTTTCAGCGTGAAGTGCGTCAGCTCATCGATTCCGATGAACAAGAATTCCGCGCCCTGATACTGGTAAACATCGTTTTCATTCCGGCAGTACCCAAACCGCGTTGTGGACCCGTTGTTCCAGGTCACCACATGTTTCGCTTCGTTGTAACTCCGATACGAATCTCGCGGAACATCCCGCCGGAAATATGTCAGCAGGGATGATTCCAATTCCGGGAAAGTTCTCCGCAACAGCAGCGTGTCGCTTCCCGCTACTTCGAGAGCCTGCCAGACGGCCTCCGCCAGTAGGGCCTTACTCTTCCCTGGTCCGGCTGCCCCGCCAAACAACCGGTACTTTGCGCGCGACTTGTGAAACAGTTTTTGCTGATCGAAGGGCTTATACCAGTTCCTGATCGCCAGGGTATCCTTCATCCGCTTCTTTTCCTGGCTCTAACTCCGCGCCTCTGTGTCTCTGCGTTTGGCACTTCCTACTGCGCCCGCAGTTTTTTCCCCACAAAATACGCCGCGAGTCCCCCAACCAGCGCCACGGCCGCCGGCCAGTGCCGCAGGCTCAGCACCACGCCGCCCACCATGGACGCTACTCCCGCGATCTGCGAGATTTCTCCAATAAACACCACTTTTGCGTTCGTCATCGTTCCTCCTCAATCTCGTTCTGGCCTCGGTAAACTCCAGCCGATTTCCGCACTCCGTTCCTCTTCTTTGCCTCCAGCGTGTTTTCCGAATGCCATTTCCACCCACAACTCAAATGCCCGTAGTTGCACCTTCTCGTCCTTAGACTTCAGTAATGCCTGCATCACCCCAACTACTTGCACGCCCGCGTCGACCGCCTTTGTAAAAGCCCACGCTGTTCCTGGCATCTCTTTCAGTTGTTCTTTCTCTGGAATAGGAGCGCGCTTCGTCTCATTGCCGCCGCCGTCTGCCGAACCACCGGACGTCTCGCGGACCGCGGGGGGTGCGTCGGAGGTACGCGCACTCCCGCCAGCGGTCGTTCCGCTTCCGTCGTCAGGCCCAGCACACGGCTCCAGCGATCGCGAGTTCGCCCGGCCTCCACGCTTGCGCGCTCCCTTTGCCCGTGAGAATCCGCCGCTCACGTGCACCCTCCCGGACAGCGGACCATTCAATGTCCGGAAAGTACGAATCCCACATCGAAGCACTGCCGCCATCACGCACCTCCGTCAACCCAACTCTTCTCTCCTTCGCGCTTTCTCTCCTCTGTGTCCTTTGTGTTCCTCACTCTGCGCCCTCTGAGTTAGAGCCTTCTCTCCTCCCCAAAAACAAAAAAGCCCCGGCAGTAAGCCGAGGCCAGCGACACTTCTCTACGCTGCACAGTATACTACTTCTTTAAGTAATGTCAAGGGAAATCGGTAGTGTCTCAGTTTGGCAAACTGAGACACTACCGGGAAATCTTGCGATCTGCCCAAAATATTCCCCCGGCCCTCTCTCCCACCCCTCAGTTCCATTCTGGGAATCCCCCTCAAACTATTACTCCTTCCCCGTCAAAAATTTCATCTTTCCTTCGCTTGACATCCGGTCCCCACGGGTGCACTTTTGAAGTGTTGTACCCCTGCACGGGAAGGTGGCCACTGATGTCCTTCTTTTGCCATCAAGTCAGTTACACCACAGACGCCCGCAATCGGCTTCTCCACGATCCTCACGACCGTTTTGAAGCCATCCGCGAACCCATCGAAAAACTCGGCGGCAAGCTCCAATCCTCTTTTTTCACGCTCGGCCCCTTCGATGTTCTCGTCATCTCCGAATTTCCCGATGACGTCTCCCCCGCAGCCATCTCCGTGGCCTTCTCGCAAGGAGGCGCCATCGCCAACATCCACACCATCCCACTTCTACCCCTGGCGGAAGCTCGTGACCTCCAGTCCGTTTCCGCTCCGCCTCGCGCTGCATCAGCCTTGGCCGCCATCGCCGGCCGCTAGTTTTTTGGAGTGCGGAGGCTCAGCTTCCGCTATTACGTCCTAGTCCCGCCGCCCGTTCCTTTAGCCTCCGCCCAAACGCTAGAGGTTGTCATCCTGAAGCTATCCGATGAGGATAGCTGAAGGACCTCAACCTTAATTTCAAGGAGGCAATCAAATCGCAGGTATCGCTTTTCGCTCCCCTTCTGTAAACCGGGGAGTCGCAAAGCGCCGGGTTCAGCCAGAGTGAGCGCAGCGGCCAACGCTGTGCCTCAAATTCAATCTGGCCGGGTGCGGATCCACGTCGCTGATTCCGCTCCGATAAGGTCTCTCCGCAATGAACCTGGCGCCGAGGGGCGCAGCCGCTGACGATAAGGAGAGTATCGCGCTGCGCCCCTCTTTTCTTTCCTGAATGTAGGGGCGGCTTTACGCCGCCTTCTTTCTTCTCGGCTCTTCCTCAGCGAACTCTGTGCCCTCCGCGTCCTCTGCGTTATTCCTTTTCTGCTTCTGTCATTCCGACCGCAGGCCCGCGCCGTTTGCGGGCCGGAGTGGAGGGACCGCGGCAAGATCTCAACCAAACTCCAGTCGCCGTGACGATCGCCTCTTTCCCACTCTCCTCTGGTAAACTTTCCCCATGTCCTCTCCGCAAGCGGCCCCGCACCTCGTCAACATCCGTCTTCACCCCATCAAATCTCTCGATCCCGTCTACCTTCCCGAAGCCCGCATCAGCCCCTCCGGCGGCCTCGCCCTCGATCGCGCCTGGTCCCTCTACTCCG
>Ga0210403_10000630_pt1 | contig 36114 bp, 32 predicted proteins | sample IncBWC19MmetaG_FD_150863 | JGI IMG/M metagenome (GOLD analysis project Ga0210403, IMG submission 150863) | Forest soil microbial communities from Barre Woods Harvard Forest LTER site, Petersham, Massachusetts, United States - Inc-BW-C-19-M | ecosystem: Environmental > Terrestrial > Soil >...
TTACGGAAGTGATTCAGCGTTATTCTTAGAAAAATGGTGGGGTTTAACTACTAGGGAAATCCCCAGTTCAAGTTAGACGACACTGGCGAGCAGGACGTAGTTATGCGAAGCACTGTACCGGCAGTGGCGAGGATAGTGAAAAGAATGGCTGATGGACTGTATGCGCGACAGTTGAACCTGTGCCAAGTCCCGGTTAGTCGTGCCAACCGGACAAGTCCGGTACCATTATCCATTTGTCCGGTTTGCGCGGTGGTCTCAATGGGTCGACGCGACACGAAGTTTGAAGTCTACCGTTCATCAGGCATGGGCCAAGCGGGAGTCCGGAGAATTCCTAGGGATACCCCTAGTTGCAGGAGAATCGTTACTCGTCTATCGGTTAGAGAATGGCGGAACTCAATTTTCTCGAGGAATCGGACGATTTCTCCTTGGTACTGGGAGGCCCGATCTATCAGTTCTTTCGAAGGGCTCGTCTAGCCGGAGATCATCTAGAACTCCTAATTCGCAGATTGCTCATTATCACGCTAGTCGCATGGCTACCACTGTTGCTCCTCGCCACCCTGGGCTTCCCGGCTAGGAGCGTTAGTCGACTATCCTTCTTTCACGACGTTGAAGTACATGTGCGATTCCTCGTCGCACTTCCGGTCCTCATCTGGGCCGAAATGCTCGTTCATTCGCGTATCCGTCCTGTTGTGCATCGCTTTGTCGAGCGGCGCATTGTCTTGCCGCAGGATCTGCCCCGTTTTCACAAGGCAATTGAATCGGCTATCCGGCTTCGCAATTCCATCCCGGCCGAGATTGGTCTCCTGGCTTTTGTCTACACTCTTGGCCTGTGGCTGTGGCATAGCCGAATTGCCGTCGAAGCCTCGACTTGGTATGCCATGCCGGGGGGACGCTGGCACCTTACCCCTGCTGGTTTCTGGTACGTTTTCGTCAGCATCCCCATCTTGCAATTCATCCTCTTGCGCTGGTACATGAGGCTGTTCATCTGGTTTCGCTTCCTGGGGCAAGTCTCCAGAATCGACCTTAACCTCATTCCGACTCACCCCGATCGCTGCGCCGGTCTCGCTTTTATCGGCAAGAGTGCCTACGCCTTCGGCCCAATCCTTTTCGCTCAGGGGGCGATGCTTGCCGGTCTCGTCGCCAGTCGCGTCCTCTACAGAGGAGAAAGCCTGATGTCCTTCAAGTTACAAATCTGCGGCTTTATAGCTTTCTTCGTTCTCGCAATTCTCGGCCCACTTTTGATGTTTACTCCTGGGATGGCTCGTGCAAAAAGAAAGGGTTTGGCCGACTACGGCCTGCTCGCTCAACGCTATGTCCAGAGCTTCGAGCAGAAATGGGTTTACCGCGATCCCGCCCCTTCGGAGGAGCTTCTCGGAGCTGCCGATATCCAATCTCTCGCTGATCTGGGCAACAGCTACGGGTTTGTACGCGAAATGCGTCCCGTCCCGTTCGGCCTAGAGGATATCTCTCGTCTGGCAATCGCCACCGCGGCTCCTCTCGTACCCCTCCTGCTCACCATTTTCTCTCCGGAAGAAGTCATCATGCGCATCATCAAGGTCATATTTTGAAAACGCGCCACCAATTGCTGAACGTGATGCTTTCGCACCATTTGTGTTCGATGAAGCTTTTCACGCGATTTGTTGTTCTTTGTCTCTTCGTATTCGCTGCGCTCTCTGCAGCAAGGCCTGCTGATGCCCCGGTTTTCGAGATTACGCCGGTGCACAGCTGGATTAAATTCGATGTGAAGGCCTCCGTGGACATTGCTGGAAGATTCGATAAATGGGATGCTAGCCTAAAATTCACCTCTCCTGACGAAACGACAGGTGTTTTAGAGATCAGAATTCAGTCAGACAGCGTGGATACGGGAAGTGGCATGAAGAACCGCAAGCTCAAGGGCAAAGATTTCTTCGACGTAGAGAGGAATCCGGTGATCACGTTCAAGTCCACGAAGATCGTGCGGACCGGCCATGATACCTATGAGGTCGATGGTGACTTCACAATACGCGGAGTATCAAACCCAGAGAAGCTGACGCTAGTAGTTTCCGGTCGGGGGACAGGCTCGGGGGAGATTAAGGGGAAAATGATGTTCAACCGCAAGGACTACGGGATGAACAAGGGTATTCCATTCATCTCCATCGCCGACCATGTTGAGGTAAATTTTCACCTGAAGGGGAAGCGCGTTAGCGGGCCTCCGCTACTCGATAAGTAATAGAAGACTCGGATTCACACGTCTAACTCCTGTTGAGTCGGCTTACCGGACATGTGGGTGTTGTGGTAATTCTCCACAAAAGCAAAGTCTAGTTGCACCGAAATAAAGCAGCGGCCAGGGGTGGATCACTCTTCCCCGCCTTGTGAGCCGCCCCATCAACGCGATGGCTGCGGAAGCCTTCGAGGGTCCAGACGTCCGGCGCTTCGACGTGGCGGAGCAGGTAGCGGTCGCCGCCCTCTGTCAACACCCGGAAAAAAGTTTTGCCGGGGGAATACCAGCGGTCTTCGATCTGCGCGATAGGCAAAAGCGTCTCGCCGATCTTTAGCACGCGCGGTGTCTCATCGGTCTTGTAGCCGGAGTAGCTGATGACCCGAGCCTTCATAGAATCACCCGATCGCGGGCAAGATTATCGACTCGCATCTCGTCGGCTTCGGCATTCCACGCGGCGCCCAGAAAAACAATGATCGCGGAGATTTGCATCCAGATCAGCAGGCCGATTACGGCGGCAAGGCCTCCGTACACCAGACTGTACGGCACGCGGCGAACATAAAAGCCGAACACCACGTTCACCAGCCACCACAGCAGCGTGGCCAGCATTGCCCCGGGCAGCACCCGCTGGAGACTTTCTTCCTTGGGCCGTGCAACCCAGTACATCACCGTAAGCGCAAGCATCGCCAGCACCATCGCCACCAGTGGGAAAAACACTAGCCACAAGCCGTTCACGTAATTGTGCGCCCCAAGTACGCCCGTAACCCAGTGGCGCAGCGGGCGACCGAACACCCCCAAAATTCCCGCGATCAGAATCGGCGCAACCGTGATCAAAAGCAGCAGCAGCCCACGAAGCTGGCGATGCAGAAACCCGCTGCGCTCTTCGTCGCCATAAATCAGGTGAATGCCATCCATCAGCAGCTTCATCACCTGCGAGCCACCGATCAGGCTGCCCGCCCAACCCAGCAGCGCGAATTTCCAGACATCGGGGCCGCGGCGGCTCAAAAAATCGCCCACGATGCTCTGGCTGCCGGGCGGAAGAAATGCGGTGAAATCGCGAATGGCGTCCAGCAGTGCCGTGCGGCTGCCAATCCAGCTGGAAGCCAGGCCGACCGCAAGCAGCAGCGTCGGGAAAAATGCCAGAAACACGTTGAACGCGATGGCCTGCGAAATCATGCTGCAGCGCGGAAAGACGCGCTTAACGGTGCCCCAGAGTCGAGTGGAGAGCCGACGTTGAAGTGGCATTGCAGGACATTATAGCCGCAGAGGCCAGAATAAAATTTTTCTAATCGCCCTAAAGTTTGCCGGGTTCCGGCCGATACAGAAGATGCACGCACCCCGCGTGGCGCAAGGAGGCCGAATGGCCGTCAATGGCATTGCGCAGGCCAATGGAGCGGATCTGTTGCAGCGGTTGGTGGATCAGGGCGGTCAAGCCCCGGCCGCGTCCGCACAGAATACCACCGCCAGCTTGAAAACCGCGAAGGCAGAGGCGCAATTGAGCGAAGCTGCTGTGCTTGGTGGCGGGTCGCTGGATACGTCCGGCACGCTGCTGAACACTTACGCTTAAGGCGTGTTGGGCCGAAGTAAGCGACAGGAAGTAACGAGCGAATGCCCCGCGCGCATACCTGCTACGTGCGCGGAAGCTCAGTGCGGAAGATTGCGCCAAAACAGCGGCATGTAGTACACATCCACAAACCACCCCAGAGCAAAGAAAAGCGAGAACCCGGCAATCGCCCACAGAAACAGGCGCACCGGCAGGGTTTTCGCTAGTGGTATGTTCGGCTGCGAGAGTTGGAAAAGCACCCCGCTAAGTACAGACACGCTGCCCGCCAGAATAATTCGCGCCAAGGAAGCAACCAGGCGATCCTCCCACCGCGTGGCAGGAACAAAGAAGGCAGTATCCAATAACGCGCAGAGCGACAGAATGCTCATCAGAAAAGAACCGACTTTGCCAAGATCGAGAAGCGTGATTGATCCTCCGGCAGCGGGCGGTCACATCACAGATCGCTTTGCCCTATTGTCCAACACTAAAAAGTATAACGCCGGGCAAATCTTTACGGAGCCGCCACGAATCTTAACGGTTGGATGACCGAACTGGGATAACTGGGTTGCCAAATTTCCAACCTGGCGAGACCGGTAGATTCCGCTTGAAACTCAACATCATAGGTTTCCCCCACGGTGATTGCGATTTCCCCGGGCGCCATCTTTAACTGCGCGGCCGGCAGATTCATTCCATCCTTCGCAATCACCTTCCACTTCAGCGGAGTTTCACTATTGATGCTGGTCAGGCGGACGCGGAGGTCTCCCTCGTCATCGCAGATATTGATGAATCGCAGCCGATATCGCGTGCCGGTATGCATGACCATCATGTCCGGTTGGGGATTGCCGTTCATCAGCAGCAGCAGACCGAAGGGAGCATAGGTGCCCATGCTGAAAACGAATGGCCTGTCGAGGTCGGAATCGAATTTCTGGCCGGGCTCCAGAATGATCAGCGGTCCGTAGAGGCCGTTCAGCAATTGTGCGCGGTCATGCCAGTGCGTGTGATAAATGAACGTGCCCGCTTGAGGAGGAGTCATGCGGACGACGAACGACTCACCCGGAGCGATCGGCGGAGTCGTCTGCTGGCCCGACCCCGTCCAGCCGGGCACGCCATCGTAATAACTCTCCAATTGGATCCCGTGCCAGTGAATCGCCGTAGGACTGTTGCTCCCGTTCTTCACCTCGATTTCCGCCGCCTCCCCGCGCGTCAGAATGATGGGCGGTCCAAGCAGGCTTGGAGGTTTTTCCTTGTCAGGTTTCGCCGGAGCTCTCGGATCGTTCACTTCCAGCGTGTAGAGCGGGATTTTTTCGGGCTGCTGTGAAATCACCAACTGCAATTTGTGCGTGGCAGCAGTGGCAGCCGGATTCGCAGCTGTGGCAGCGCCGGAAAGCACGCTGATCCCCATAACCAGTCCGCCCATCCCGGCACTGTGCTCGTGCACGGCCATGTGATCGGCGGATTTGGCATCGCCGGGATGAAGTTCGTCCGTCGGCATCATGTGGACCATCATGTGGCAGTGAAAAAGCCAGTTCCCTGCGCGCTCCGGCATCCAGGTCATTTCAAACACGTGACCGATGTCAATGTGTTCGGTGACACCTGTTCGCCGCTGCTGCTCGGGGTAGCGTTCAAAGCGTTCTCCGTCGCCGACGCCGTCCACCTCGAAGTAAAAACCGTGCAGGTGCATCGCGTGGTCGCTGGCGGTCGGATTGATCACCCGCCAGTGGGCGGTCTCGCCGAGCTTGTACGTCAGGCGCTCGGTGTAGGGCCAGGACTTACCGTTGATGAACAGGAATTGGTCGGCGCCGCTGGTTGCGGTTGCTGGTTTTCCCCAATCACCGAGGACAAAGATGCGATCGTCAGTTTTCGCGCCCGGCTGGTCGACAATAAAGGCGCCGAACAGCAGGGTTTCGGCATCCAGCCGATCATGGAGCGACTTGTCGGCAGTTGTGGCCCAGTACATGTATGTGCCGGGCTCGCCGGCAAGGAATTCCACCTGCCGGCTTTCGCCCGGCGCCAGCTTCACGGCATCCTCCGGATTGCCAGGATGCCGATGCAAACCATAAATCTTGGCTGCAAGCGGCAGCGAATTTCTAAGGCTTAAATGAATTTGAGTGTCTTGCGGAACGCGGAGCAGCGGGCCAGCGCTTTGCGGCGCTCGCCCCTCTTCACCAAATACATAAACATCCCGGTGGCTCCCATCCTCGCCCTCGGGAAACCAGGTCGCTTCACTAAGCACGAGTTTAAGGTCGAGGACGCCATTCTTAATCTGTCCGGCCGGCGTCCGGTTGTCGTTCGCAACGACTCGTGGCAAGGCGGGAGTAGCCCACCCCCCGCACAGGCCAGCGGGATACACCAGCGCCATTAATGCAATCCAGCAGAAAGATTTGCGCGGCATCCCACCTCCACCCTGCATGGTCTTCTTGGGCCCGTAAGCTGTTTCCGCAGAACGTAACCCGCCAGTTCGTATGGCGTCAATAGAAGCGAGATTTACTGGTGAGCACCTTTGCCGCATTTTCGGGCGCGGCTCACCTGTCGTACACTTCTCCTACACATTCCACAAGATGGCCGGAATGTGAACCGCTATGACCGCGAAAATCCGCTTCCCAAGAGTGAACATTTTCCGATTGGCGGCCGCGCAAGCCTTCGCTCCCGCGCTCGCCTTGCTGTTGTTGCCCTGCTTCGCCTCGGCGCAAACCGCACCGCCCCCAAAAGTCACCTGGAAGTCGGTGGAATTCGCCATCGTGCGTTTTAACGATCAGGCGCCAAACTCCTGGAGCATTTATCACTCGGAGAAAAAAGGGATTTTGCTGGTGCGCCTGTGGAAGCGCTACATGCTCGTGAAGATTGCGGACGAAGAGGTCTACGACATCGATCCGCAAAAAATCACGGTGCACGGCGACTCCGCGGATTGGTCCTACGCGGACATCCCCGACAAGCCGGTTGAAATTGTGGAATGGAAAGAGCGCAACATCGGCTCCATGCAAAGGATAACTTTTCGCTTCGGCAAGAATGGCCACGCGCTTGAACTGCAAATCCCCCTGGGTCTCAATCGAGAGCCCATCTACTGAGCCGGCTTCCCCGAACTCTGTTCTGACCGGCGATACACACCGTAAAACCACGGGATCCCCAGCGCTCCGGGTGCTACGCCCACATTCACCGTATCCCCCGGACGGAACCGGTCATAGTCGTCCGAGTCCACGGCCAGCCGCTCCACGCGATGTCCGGCGCGCCACGATGGCACAAACAAGCGCCGAGTTCCCCTCACCACACCTTTCATCTGATAGCGGCTGTCCACCACCGCCGCGTGAAACGTCAGATTCTTCGGCGAGTCCAGCCGTCCATTCAGCACTAGCGCCGTCAAAAGAATAAACGGGATCGGAATCAGTCCGCTAAACAGGTGCCGCAGAACCTCGATCTCTTTCCGGGCTCGGGCCCGGCTTTCCAGAACGATTGCCAGCGCCAGCGCCACGAAAAACACCACGCCGAAAAAAACCAGCATCCCATCGATATCCAAAGGCGGATAAATCTGGCTGACATAGGGAAACAGCAACGAGCCGGCAAGAAACACCGTCATCTGCCAGATCAGCCGCCGCCGGAACACCAGTTCCGCTGCGGCCGAAGTCAATCCGCAGACCGGGCACTGATCGCTGGCGCGCTCGGAGCCACAATCCAGACAGTGGGTCATGGAAAATAGTATAAAGCCTTAGCCGTTTTCGGCCAGCTTGGCGAGAATTTCCTGATATGGGTGGGCTGTCTGATCTTCAGGGAACGCAACTGCCACTCCCATCCCCAGGCCTGGCTCCACGCGTTTCACGGAGCATTCAAGCCAAACCGGACGGTCGGTGACCAACCGCGCGCGGAATCCCGCCCCCACCCACAGCACATCTTCCGATTCGATGAACATGCCACCAACACTGATATCGCGCGTCCGGGCTTTCAGGCGTGCTGAACCCCACTCGATTTCCAGGCTGGCTTGATACGGGTAGCGAGGCGCCCTGCGGCGATCGGGACGGCGAGGCCCGAGATCCCCCACTGCCATAGGCGGCGCTCCTCTGAGATTTGCAAGGCGCGCCAGGTCGAACCCAAGCAGCGAGCCTATGCTCTGAAGATACGCCGGATTGCCGCACATTGTTTCAGACACCGGGGGCGCATGTTCTGTTCCCGTCATTTTCCAGTTGAGCACAAGACTGACAGTCCGCATGAGACGCTTTACATTCGGGAAAGTCGGCGCTATGTTGCCGAGGTTTTAGCAATGCGGGGAGGATTTCGATGCAAGGCAGCGCAACCGACTATCTGGCCGCGGAACGCACCGTGCTGGCCTGGATCCGGACAGGCATCGCCCTGATGGGGTTGGGGTTTGTGCTGGCGCGCTTTGGCTTGTTTCTTCAGGAGTTCAACCACCTCCAGCCCGATTTTCAGGTAAAGCAGTATGGAATTTCCCTGTGGATCGGGATCGCGCTGATCCTGATGGGCGTTTCGGTTTGCTTGCTCTCCACGCTTCGCCATTTGCGTATGCTCAGGCAATTGGAGGCGGGCGAGTCCTTGTACTTGCATAAGCCCCGCCTGGTGATAGGCGTGGCTCTGGCGCTTGTGATTCTGGGATTGGTGATGGCTGGATACCTGATTTTCGCCAATCCAAAAGCGGTTGTCCACGCATCTATGAGGGAGGAGAATCGCATGCCAACCAGCGCCGAAAACGGAATTGTGCGGATATCCGGCAATCTCCCGGTGGACCAGACCGTAACCAAATTGCAGGGCATCCTGCAAGCCAAGGGCGTGAAGTTATTTGTAGTAGTGGATCACAGCGGCGAGGCGGCAAGTGCCGGCCTCAAAATGCCGAACACCAAGCTGCTGATTTTTGGGAATCCGAAGGCCGGGACGCCGCTGATGCTGGCATCGCCGAGTGTCGCTCTGGATTTCCCGCTGAAGATTCTTGTCGCGGAAGACGCCGCGGGCAAGACCTGGATTTCCTATAACTCACCGACGTATCTACAAGCGAGACACGGCCTCCCGCCGGAACTGCTGCCGAATATTGGGGTGATAGAAGCATTGGCGGCGAAGGCCGCGGAGTAACCGCTCGCAAACTTTTCGAAAATAAACCACGAATTCTGGAACGATTTCGGCCAAGTGCGCTTTGCCGCATCGTGACGCGTGTGATAAATTAGATGTGCGGGCCTCCAGTCCAATTTGCAGCTGAGGGAGATTTCATGGGTTTTTTCAGTACGGCTTCGCGCCGGTTTGGCATCGCGGGAGAGTTGCTCTCCTTTTTTGCGCGCAACAAGCGCTGGTGGATGCTGCCGGTCATCCTGGTGGTGCTCTTCACCGCCGTTCTTATCGTTCTCGGACAAAGCTCGGCTCTCGCGCCGTTCGTCTACGCTCTCTTTTAGGCGAATCGCGCTGCTATGGCCAATATTCTTTCTGAAAACCTGAAAGCTCTTTGGAACGCGTGGAAGCGCCTGGCGCACAAGATCGGCAATTTCCAGGCCCGCGTAATTCTGACGATCATTTACGCCGTCGCGGTTCTTCCCTTTGGCCTGGTTGTACGCTTGTTTTCCGATCCCCTGCGCATCAAGCGTCGTCCGTCGAATTGGATTGAGCATCCCGCCGAAGTCCATGACCTCGATTGGGCCCACAGGCAATAACTGATGCACATTCTTGGAATTTCCTGTTATTACCACGATGCTGCTGCTGCGATTCTGCGCGACGGCCAGCTGATCGCCGCCGCCGAAGAAGAGCGCTTCTCGCGCGTCAAGCACGACTTCGGCTTTCCCAAGCACGCCATCGAGTTTTGCCTGCGTGAAGCCAAAATCGATGCGAAGGACCTGGACTACGTTGTTTTTTATGAGCGGCCTTTCAAAAAGCTCGATCGCCTGCTGATCAGTGTCCTGCAAACCTATCCGCAGTCCTGGAAGGTCTTTCGCGAGTCCATGATCGGCTGGATGCTGGACAAGCTATGGATTGCCAGCACCTTGCAATCGGAACTGGGCATCGATCGAGACCGCGTGCTCTTTTCCGAGCACCATCTTTCTCACGCGGCCAGCGCGTTTCTGTGCTCACCATTTGAAGAGTCCGCGATCCTGACGGTTGATGGCGTCGGCGAATGGCTGACGGCTGCTTCCGGTGTCGGGCGCGGCACGCAAATCCAGTTAACGAAGCAGATTGAATTCCCGCATTCCATTGGCCTTCTCTACAGTGCCTTCACGGCTTTTCTCGGCTTCGAAGTGAACGAAGGCGAATACAAAGTGATGGGCATGGCGCCCTACGGAACGCCGCGCTATGTCGACAAAGTCTGGAAAACCGTCAAGCAGAACGAAGACGGCTCGTTCTCGCTGGACATGGACTATTTTTGCTTCCACTACGCGACCGACCGCATGTACACGCCGAAGCTTGTGGAACTTTTTGGCGAGCCGCGGCCGCGGGAAACTCCCTTCTTCACTGAATCCACGGGCTTCCCGAAATATTTCGGCAAAAAACCGGCGGATTACATCGCCCAGTGCCGCGTGAATGAGCATTACGCCGACATTGCCGCCAGCATTCAGCGCGTCACCGAAGATCTACTGGTCGGGATGGCGAAAAATCTTCATAAACAGACCGGCCTGAAAAAACTCTGCATCGCGGGCGGCGTCGGTTTAAACAGCGTCGCCAACGGCAGAATGCTCCGCGAATCCGGTTTCGACGAACTATTCATTCAGCCAGCCGCCGGCGATTCCGGCGGTGCCTTGGGCGCCGCGCTCTGGGCCTACCATTCCGTACTCGGCAAGCCGCGTTCGTTCCGAATGGAACATGCCTACTGGGGACAGGAATACGGCGCTTCCGAAATCCGTTCCTTCCTCGAAAGCGAAAACATTCCCTACCACGAAGCCGCGAGCACGGACGAGTTGCTTGACCGCACCACGGATTTTCTCACCAAAAGCAAAGTCGTCGGCTGGTATCAGGGACGCTTCGAGTGGGGCCCGCGCGCCCTGGGCCATCGCAGCATCCTGGCCGATCCACGCGGCGCGGAAATGAAAGACATCGTCAATTCTAAAATCAAATTTCGCGAACCTTACCGCCCGTTCGCGCCGTCAGTGGTTGCAAAAGCCGCGCCAACCTATTTCGAACTGGGCGACGCAGTGAATCAGTATCCGCTGCGCTACATGCTTTACGTCACGCCAGTGAAGCCCGAGCATCACGCAACGCTCCCCGCCATCACCCACGTGGACGGTTCCGCCCGGGTGCAAACCGTCTACCGCGAACAAAGCCCGCTCTACTACGGCTTAATTGAGCGCTTCGGCCAGGCCACGGGCGTTCCCGTCGTCCTCAACACGTCCTTCAATCTGCGCGGCGAACCCATCGTAACCACGCCCGCAAATGCCTACAGCACCTTCTCCCGCAGCCAAATGGATTGCCTCGTCCTCGGCAATTTCCTAATCGAAAAACCGTCATAGTTCCTGTAGTTCACCCCTTCAGGGGTGAGGGTTTTCGATGCCACGCCGGGATTTTCCATGTGAATGAAAACCCTCAGGCCTCAAAGGCCTGAGCTACAAACTGCCATTCAATCGAGCCAGCCAGGGCTCCAGAATCTCCGCCGCCACCTTGCTTCCCTTTGGCGTCCAATGGCCATCACAACTCAGAAAGTAAGAGCGGAAATTCCCCAGGGAGCGCGATTCCATCTCCGGCAAAAGGTCCTTCACGGGAATCCCTTTTTCCTGCCCCCAGCCAAGCACGACGGGGCCGAGCCGGTTGGTTCCTGACTTCTCCAGTCGCGCAAAATCATTGGACGTGGGAATCAGTATCACTGCCATCTTCGCGTGATGGGCGTCCGCTGTCGCGTGAATGTCGTCCAGCGAGTGCCTCAGCCGCGCAATATCCACATCGTTGAAATCGTTGTAGCCAGAGTACGGCGGCAACGTCCGCCAGTACATGCTCGAATACAAAAACTGCCCCACGTGGTACGAAGCCAGATACGCTCGCAGCACGGATTCGACGCGATCCCAGAATCCCTCGCCAGCCTGCAGCTGCACATGATTCGTATAAACAATCGAAAAATCATCCGCGTAGTACGGCCGGTAGCGATCCGCGTGATGCACTTTGCCCCACTCCAGCGACATATCGTGAAAATCATTGTCGGGCAGCACGCCCACCACAACCGTGTCGTGGTCAAACTTCGCTGCCAGCGTTTTATACAGCAGCGCGTACTGCAGCGGCCCGAAATCGCCGCTGGTGCCGAAGTTCAGATACTCCCGCCCGGTGTCCTTCTCCAGAATGTTCGTCAGGCGATCCTGGTCGGCCAGGCCCAGTCCTTCAATCATCGAGTCGCCCAGCACCACGGTGCGCGGCTTCGCGGAGTGCACGCTGCGCTCCACGTCCCGCGCTCCGTAACTGTTCGTGGTGTACTGCACGCTGAAACACCCGCCCTGGTGATAAAAACGCCCGTTCGGCCGGTGCCACACGCCGAAGTCGGGATTAATGTCCGCCCAGAAATTGTTGTAGTTCACGTGATACGTCGGCTTGCTCGAATGCCAGTCGGTAACGTTGATGTAGACTACGCAAACCAACTCGACTAGCACGGCGAATAACAGAAAGTTGCCAACGAGAAGTTTCAGAAAATAAAGGAAGGACTTCAGGCCAGAGCGCTTCGGCGCCGCGCCCGCGGCCACAGGAGTTTCTTCGTTCATTTTTTCTCCGGATAAATGTCGTAAGGAAAAGAGTACCGCGTTTTGAGGAAGTTCGTCACATCGCGCGGACTTTTTATCAGCGCTAGACGCGTTTGCCGATCATTATGAAAAATCCGCCGTCGCGTCCGCCCACCAGCGTCTCGCCGGCCTGCACCATAAAATGGCTCAACGCGGTGCCGGGAGCATGCGGCTCGAACAGTTTTTCGTCCGTCGCAAAACTTTCGCCTTGCGCCTTGGGAATGCTGTTCATGAATTCAAAACCGTTTTCCCGGAACCAGCCCTGCACTTCCCCAAACGTGTGCTTCGATTCATGCGGGTTCTTATACTGGTCCAGAAACCACGCATCCTTGCGGCCCTGGTTCGCGGCGCGGTCCCGGATCTGCGGATCCAGAAACTGCATCCGGTCGCCGGAAACCCGGAACATCCAGCGCCGGAAATCCGTCGTTAGCCGGCTGTACTTGTTATAAAGCCCGATCAGAATAAACCCGCCCCGCTTTACGAGTTTCCCGATCGTCTGAAATCCAAGATACGGATCGCTGGTGTGGTGCAGCACGCCATTGCACACCACAAAATCGAAACTTTCCTCCGGAAACACCGGTCGGAACAGGTTCATCTGCAGAAACCGCGTGCCCTTGATCTCATTTTCCCGGCGGAAATTCTCGGCAAGCTGCAAAGAGTGCAGACAACCGTCCGCCCCAATCACCGTCCGCCCCCAGGTCATTCCCAGAAAGTTGCTCAGCTGCCCCGTCCCGCAACCAACCTCCAGGATCGAAGATCCGTGGCGGATCTGCTCATCCAGCAGCTTGGCAAAAACACCGCGCCGCGCCTTCAGCCGCAAGGCTTCCGCTGAATCGAAGTCGTCGTAATTCGGGAACGGCGTCTTCTCATAAAACGCCTGCATCGCGCTGGTGACGTCCGGCTTATCGGCCGGCCAATCGTTGAGCCAAAAGAGCTGGGGGATGCCGCCATCCTTGGGAAAGACGTGGTGACATTTTTCGCAGATTACCTGGTCAGGATAGGGGACGACGGTTCCACTGCAAATGGGGCAAGTCAATCTGATTTCAAGCGCGGTACTTGTTTTTGTGCTCATCTTTCCCAAATCGTAACATAGCTGAGAAGCAGACGCATATTTGAGGCACACCCTCGGTTTGCGTATTGCGCGGTTCGCTGCGGGATGCTAGCCTAAGCGAACAAAAGGCGAATTACTTCGCGCTTTGCGGGAGTCAGATCGATGGCAAGCAACGCATTTTCCCTCGCCAGGGCGGGCAGTTCCTCCACCCTGGCCCGCGTCACCCAGGTCCTCGACACCTTTGCCGCTCGCGACCGCGACGGCGAAATCCTAACCGCCGTGCGCCACTACCCTGCCCGCGAAGCCCAATGGGCCGAATTCCCCGCATGGGTACACGCCGATCTTCGCGCCGCCTACAACGCCAAGGGCATCCGCCAGCTTTACACGCACCAGGCAGCTGCCGCGGAAGCGGTCCACGCGGGCAAAAATGTGGTAATCGTCACGCCGACGGCCTCGGGGAAAACGCTCTGCTACAACCTGCCGGTGCTGGACGCGATTCTCGCCAACGACGACACGCGAGCCCTTTATCTCTTCCCCACCAAGGCGCTGGCACAAGACCAGTTGGCGGAACTGCACGACTTAAACGGCCGTCTGGCAAACCGTGTCGGCGTATTCACCTACGATGGCGACACCCCAACCGACGCCCGCAAAGCCATCCGCGAAAAAAGCCACGTCGTGCTCACCAACCCGGACATGCTGCACACCGGCATCCTGCCGCATCACACCCGCTGGACGCGTCTCTTCGAGAATCTGCGCTATATCGTGGTCGACGAACTCCACACCTATCGCGGCGTTTTCGGAAGCCACCTCTGCAACGTACTCCGCCGCCTGCAACGAATCGCGCGCTTTTATGGCAGCAAGCCGCAATTCATCTGCTGCTCCGCCACCATTGCGAATCCGGGCGAGCTTGCTTCTCGGCTGATCGAAGACAATGTGGACGTGCTGGCAGCCAACGGCGCCCCGTCAGCGGAAAAGACTTTTGTGTTTTACAACCCTCCGGTCGTCAACCGCGCGCTCGGTATCCGCCGCAGCTACATCAACGAAGGCTCTCGCGTCGCCCAGGAATTCCTGAAACACGATTTGCAGACCATGGTCTTCGCCAATTCGCGCCTGCATACCGAATTGATTCTTACCTATCTGCAGCAAGCGAATCCTCAGCAGCCAGGCCAGCCGGAAACGATTCGCGGCTACCGCGGCGGCTATCTGCCGAACGAACGCCGCGAAATCGAACGCGGCTTGCGCGAAGGCCGCATTCGCGGCGTCGTCACAACCTCGGCCATGGAACTCGGCATCGACGTCGGCTCGCTCGACACCGTCGTCATGACCGGTTATCCCGGCACGATTGCCGCCACCTGGCAGCGCGCAGGCCGCGCCGGCCGCCGCAGTGGCAGCTCCTGCGCCGTTCTGGTAGCCTCTTCCGCCCCACTCGATCAATTCATCATCCGCCACCCGGACTATTTTTTCGGCAACACCCCGGAGCACGCCTTCATCCAGCCGGACAACCTGGAGATCCTGATCAATCACCTGAAGTGCGCGGCATTCGAACTTCCTATCGGCCCGCAAGAAAAATTCGGCGAAGTAAACGTGCCGGATTTGTGCGCGCGTCTGGCCGAAGCGGGCTATCTCCACCGCGCCGGCGAAAACTACCACTGGACGCACGAAGCCTATCCAGCGGACACCGTCAGCCTCCGCTCGGTCACCAGCGACAATTTTGTAATCATTGACATCACCGGCGCGCCGCAGGTGATCGGCGAAGTGGATTTTCCCAGCGCGCTCACAACCGTGCACGAAAAAGCGATCTATCTCCACGGCGGCCAGCAATACCACGTCGAGCATCTCGATTTTAAGGAACGCAAAGCCTACGTGAAGCAAGTAAACGTGGATTACTACACCGATGCCATCCGCTACACCCAGGTGCGCGTGCTGGAGATTGCGGAAACAGCCCGTTCCGTCAGTCAGCAAGACGCTGGCGCTATCTCTCATGCCTCGTCCCATGGCGACGTACTGGTGCGGTCGCAGGTCGTGGGCTTCAAGAAGATCAAGTTTTTCACGAATGAAAACATCGGCGCAGGACAGCTTGAATTGCCAGAGAACGAGATGCACACCACCTCGTACTGGATTACGCTGCAGCGGCCACTGCTCGAATCGCTGCCATACACGATCAGCGAACGGCAGTCGGGAATGTTCGGCCTGCTGTATGCCTTGGCCTCGGTGGCCACGCTGCTGCTGATGTGCGACGGACGTGACCTGGGGGCGGCCATAGGCGAGCGGCCTCCTGCACCGGGTGAAGGAAACGAGGAGTTCACTCCAACGCGTTTTGAAGAGGTCGTCGGCTCCCAGGCAAAAGAATTTTTCGAGCCGAATCTGTATTTGTTCGACGCCTATCCTGGCGGAATCGGATTTTCAGAGCCGCTTTTTCGCGCGCACTCCTTGCTGGTGCGGAAGACGCGCGAATTGATTCAGGCATGCCCTTGCGAGGCCGGGTGCCCCTCGTGCGTTGGGCCTGCGGGAGATTTGGCGCCGAAAGCGAAGGAAGCGGCGCTGGCGATTTTGCTTCGATTGTGCGAATAGAAAGAAAGGCTTTTTCTTTAGGAGGCCGGGGCTTTAGCCCCCGGCGCGAAGTGCGTCAGTTGAGCGGGCTTTAGCCCCTGAAGAAAGTTTTCTGTTTTCTTGGCCAGACAGTTGGCACGCGCTGGAGATTCTTGAAATTCCAACGCTGTGAGGAATTCATCTACGAGCTTAAGTTGTAAAAGCGACAGCTTCGCAGTCGCACTCAAAAGGGGGCATCATCGATCGATTTGCCAGATTGGCGGCTTTGAAGCCGGCGCGCGCTGTGCCGTCGAAGCCAGCGGATTTGCGCGCGCCCGATGAGACGGACTCGCTCAGCCGATTGCTGGGCGCGGGGATTGCCCGAAATCATTTCGGCGAACACCTGGCGATCCGCAACTGGTTCTCCACCCCGGAGTTCACAGAGCCATCTCCGGTCGGGCTCGAGTTGTTATCGAGAAGGCCCGCCTCAGAAGGCGGCCGCTACAAAAAGAAGGCGGAAGATTCGCGAGCGGCGCTGGAAAATCCGGAGAAGTGGCTGTTTCTGGATACGGAAACAACCGGACTCGCCGGCGGCACCGGAACCTACGCCTTCCTCGTCGGCCTCGCCTGGTGGGACGCTGGCGGCTTGCAGGTCGAGCAGCTCTTCCTCCGTGACTTCTCCGAAGAGCACTCGCTCCTCCACGAACTTTCCGCGCGCCTCGCCGAACGCCCGGTGCTCGTCACCTTCAACGGAAAATCCTTCGACTGGCCCCTGCTCGAAAATCGTTTCACGATGACGCGCGCGATCAAGGTCCCGCCGCTCGCCGCCCACCTGGATCTTCTGCATCCCGCCCGCGCGCTCTGGAAATTGCGCCTCGGCTCCGTCCGGCTCGTGGAGCTGGAGCGGCATGTTCTCGATACGGAGCGGCTCGGCTGGCATCGCGGAAACGACGTAGCCTCAGCCCTCATCCCGCAGTTCTATTTCGACTACCTGCGCGGCGGCACCGCGGACCCGCTTGCAGGCGTGGTCAAGCACAACCAAATGGACCTGCGGGGACTCGCCGCGCTTTTCGGAAAAATCAATTCCCTGCTCGACGAACGGCAATCGCTCGCGGACGAAAATTCTCTCGATCTCTTCGGTCTATCCAAATTCCTACAGCGGCGCGGCGATAACAAACGCGCCCACTCCACTTGTGTCCAGGCTCTCGACGCGGGACTCCCGCCCGAATTCCGGCCGCGCGCCACACGGGAACTCGCCCTTATGGCCAAACGCCAGGGCGACTCCGGCGCTGCAGCGGCACTCTGGCACGAACTGGCCCGCGATCCCGCGGATGGCCTCGAAGCCTGCGAACAGCTGGCCATCCACTATGAACGTAAAGCCAGGAATCTCGACCAAGCCCTCGAATTCGCGCAACTCGCCCTCACCAAACTCCAGCCCCAGCGTACTCCTTCGCGCGACCCCTACGCCCTGCAGCGCACCCGGCGTCTGGAGGGCAAACTGATGTGCCGGGTGGAGCGTTTGCGGCATCGCATAAAGAGGAGTGATGCCGCCGCCGCGGCGCCTTTGCTGGCAAAGCCAGCGACGGCAGGCAGCGGCGTTCGTTAGTTGTTCAGTTTCCCTTCCCTCTCTTGAACCGTTCGAATTTGGAGGCACAAAACGGATGGAATCCCCGGGCACAAAGCAGCAAACTATCGGCATGGACACCACAACTCAGTCTTACTTACACACGGAGCTCGAGCGGCGCCGTATCAGCCTGCAGGCAGCTGCAGCATCAAATGTCTCCGATGCTTCGGTGCACCAGCTGATCCATAGCGTCGACGAAGCTCTCGCGCGACTCAACGGCGGAACCTTCGGCATCTGCGAAGTTTGCCACGACTCCATTGAAGCCGACCGCCTCCTTTGCAATCCCCTGCTGCGGTTTTGTCTTGACCATCTTTCATCGGAAGAACAGCGCGCGCTCGAACGTGATCTGGTGATGGCCGCGGGTATTCAGCGGGGACTCCTGCCGCGAAGCGACTGGTCCCTCGGCAACTGGCACGCGCGCTATCACTACGAGCCGGCTTCCATGGTCAGCGGTGATTACTTCGACCTGATCGAAACCGACGACTCTTTTCTTTTTCTTCTCGGCGACGTTTCCGGCAAAGGCGTGGCGGCCTCCATGCTCATGAGCCACCTGCATGCGACCTTTCGCACCTTGGCCAGTCAGAATCTGCCGCTAGGCCAACTCGTGGGCCATGCCAACCGCCTTTTCTGCGATAGCACGACCGCGGGGCAATACGTCACTCTGGTCGTAGGCCGCGCCTGGCACGACGGCAAAGTCGAATACGCCAGCGCTGGACATCTACCCCTGCTGCACGCCTCGCGCTCCGGCGTCACTTCGCGCCGCGCCACAGGCGTTCCACTCGGAATGTTCTGCACCGCGGACTTCCCGGTCTGCAGTCTCAAGCTGGATAGCGGCGATTCGCTATTTCTTTATACAGATGGACTCTCGGAAGTTTTCAACCTCAAAGGCGACGAATACGGCCTCTGCAGGGTAGAAGAACTCCTCGCGCGGCATGCTTCCAAAGCCCCGGACGAGATGCTCTCCGCGTGCCTTAACGAAGTCCGCGACTTCTCTTCTGGAGTCAAACGCACCGACGACCTGACGTTGCTGGTAATGCAACACACAAACTGACTCGCGCTCGCTTTCTAGCGAACTAGGCTTCAAAACCCGGCAACGGAATCGAATTCCATGGCGATGGCGTTGGAGTGCGCGGTCTTGATATCGGACGAAGCAGGCTGCTGCGGAGCTTCCGGTATCAACCTCCAGTTCAATTTCGCGGTCCATTGAAGGAATAACCCGGAGTGGCCGCCTTCCAGGCTGATGCATTCCCTTCCATTGCATCGCAGAAAGACACTGCCTTCCGCCGTTTGAAACGTCAGGAAATTCGGCCGGCGGGAAACGTCCGTGCGCTCCGGATATTTTTTCTCCAACGCGTCGGCATACTCCGTGAAAAAACGTGACGCGGCGATGATGTCAGCCAGGCGAATACGCGCGAACAACATCAGGTGCTTGGTGTTTTTCTGTTCGAAGCTCGCATACTCGTCCCCGTCCCATCCGGCGGCCGTTTCCTTCGCACGCTCCTCGTCCAAGAATTGCTTCAATACTTCCTTCCACCCCAATTCGCCCAAAGAATTTTCTTCCAGTAGCACCCAATTCTCACCGGGAGCCGCGGCCGGCAATTCCACTTTCAACGGCGCGGGCGCTCGGTTCGCGAAATACATCTCTGGGTGCAGGATTTGCTGGGTATTCACAGGAGGCCGCGCAAATACCGCGGTAAACGCGGGCCAGCCGTCCGATTTCAGCACACTCATCGAAAACGTCAGGCCGCTGAAGTAAGGGAACATCAGCGAATCCTTGATAAACGGCGGCGCCTTCTTCAGGACGGGCGTCTCCGCCAGGTCGCCCACAAAAACGGAAGGATCAAACTCCGGCAAATCCCGCAGCTTCAAGCCTTTGCCCTTCAGTTCGTACTCCAACATCGCAGCCATTGCGCTGCCTTCCAACACCGATTCCCGCGCCATCTCCGCATCATCGTTCGGCCGCGCCGCATGCACCCAGGGTTCGATGTCAAAGTGTTGATCCTCCAGGGCATGGGTCAACTCGTGCGCCATCACCATTCGCTGCTCGTCGGCCGGGATCCAGTCCGCGATATAGAACTCGTGTGCCTTCGGATCGTACAGCCCGGCAATCTGCTCGGTTAACAGGTCGACTAGAAAGGTGTCCAGGTTAAATCCTTTTGGAATCAGTCCAAACGCTTCGGCGCTTCGTGCAGACGCGTAACGCTCCTTCGCGTCTTTTTCGTCGTCCATTTGCTTCAGGATGTATGCGTGAATGTCCGCCCTCGACCGGATGGATTTCTTCAGAGGGGTCTTGAGTCCCCAGCCTGTGATTTGGCTCATCTCCTTGACCACTGCGTCGGCGGTGGCAAGAAATTCCGGGTTGCTCGTTCCCACAGAGGGGGCCGCCGTCCCAGGGGCAGGGGCCGCCTGTTGTGCAAATCCAGGCGCAGTGGCGGCAAGAATCGTTATTCCAAACAGTAGGACGGCGGGAAATCGCCCGAAAAACCGGTAACAAGGGGCCATAGATGGTCAGGATAGCAGATTCTCCCAAGCCCGGCAGAAACCAAACCCTTGTAAGGCCGGGGAGTGTGTTCCAATTTGTTACATACTTCCGGGGATTTCCACAGAGGGCTATGGTGTTCTGTATTCGTAACAAACTGGTAATTTGATAGAGTGGCAGTTGCGGATCACTTCACCGTCGGGGGGAAGCCATGTATCCACCGGGGCTCCGTTTGCGCCAGGCACGGGAAGCACTTGGATTAACCTACCGAGAAGTCGAACAAGCCAGCTACGAACTGGCAGCCAAGCGGGGCAGGCCGGACTTCATCCTGCACATCAGCCGCCTCGCCGATATCGAAAACAGAAATGTCGTGCCCAGCCTTCACAAGCTCTATTCACTCGCCACCATCTACCACCTTAGCCCTCTGGAGATTTCGGCCTGGTATGAGGCGCCGCTTCAACAGACATTCGAAGACGGGGCCGCCTTCCCTGCCCCTCGTAGCCACTTGCACGAATTCCCCGTCAATTTTTCTTTGACCAATCAATCCGGTTCCGCGTCAGTCTCCGACACCACCGCGCTGCTCAGCGAGCAGCCCGACAACCTGCGCTGCTTCCCGGGCATGAAGCAGGAATCCACCATCCGTTTTCGATACGGATACATCGGTCTCTCTGACCGGCGGATGGCCCCCATTCTCCGGCCAGGGAGTATGGTGGTCGTCGACACGGCCCTCCGCAGCATCGATGGCGACGAGTGGAACACGGAGTATGACCGGCCCCTCTATTTTGTGGAAACAAGAGGGGGTTACCGCTGCGGCTGGTTCCTGAAACTGAAATCAAGGCTGGTAATGCAGCCTCACATGCTTTCGCATTGCGCCCCGGAAGCGTGGCGCACTCCCACAGAAGCGGAAGTCGTGGGTAGAGTTGTCGGCGTAATTACTTACCTGAACGACCCTTGGGATTCCGCTCGCGCAGCAACGCCAGCAATGCGCTCAGATTGGATCGAAAAAGTTCCTTGAGATAGTCGGGCGCCTTCAAAGGGATCCAATCTTCGATCCGTTTCTTACAAATCTCGATACCTTTCTCTTTCCCCTCGGGAAGCGTCCCGACGAACTGGCGAAGTTCCTCCTCCTGCTGGGCCAGCGACATCTCCAGTAATCGCTCGAATAACTCTTCATGGCACTTGGTCAGCGTCTCGTTTACGGGCTCCGGTCCATAGACCGCAGCCAGCTGGTCGTGCACATAGGTTTCGGAGGAAGGTTGTTTGAGGCTCGCCAGATACGCCAGCCTGGAAAAACTTCCGTTCAGGGGCTGCAGGTAATGCAGAGCGAGGTCGTAAAGAATCTGGCGGTGGATGCGAAGTTGTTCCTGCACTCGACTCCCCTGCTCGCGGATTGTTCCGCTGCCGGAACTTCTTCATCGGCCCCGTAGCAACCGTTCAGATTTGGGTCACCCTTCGCGGCCAGGAGGGTTCCCATGAAAAATCATTTTCTCATACTCAAAGTTACACTTTCAGCAAGTCTAATCGTACTTTCCCTCGCTGTTCCGGTCAACTGCGGGCTCGCCGGCGGGGCTGGCTGGAGAAATACTCACGTAGCGGATGGCGTGCCTCTGCCACCACCGACTAAACCGGCACCGAATAACAAGGCCATCCTGACGGCTGACGGGGTGCCTCTGCCACCACCGACTAAACCATCACCGAATAACAAGGCCATCCTGACAGCCGACGGGGTCCCATTGCCCCCGCCAAATCAACCATCTCCCAAGCTGGCTAACACCTGAAGCTCTCCGGAGCCTGGGTGAATGAATCGCGGAACTTAGAATGTTCCAATCCGTTTAACTATTTGATTGGGAACTATACGGGCTTGGCTATTTACTGGCCAGTTAAGTTATGGTAGCGTGTCCAGCGTATGGTTGAGCCCCTTCAACTGCAGACGGCCGCTTGGGCCCTGACCACGGCGCTCGAACTGTCGCTATTCGTGCAGGTGCTGCGTCGAAAACTTGGCCGACTCTACCCATTTTTCTTCGCCTATCTTTTGTCCATCCTTCTCCAAAGCGCTGGTTCGGCTGTACTTTACGGGCACTCGGAGATCGACAAGTTGACCTTCTGGAAGATTGCCTGGGGAATGCAGGGCATGGTCGTACTCATACGAGCCCTCACACTGGTGGAACTCAACCGAAAAGTGCTCTCTCCGTACGTAGGCATATGGGCCTTGGCCCGCGGGCTGCTCCTCGGTGTCGCAGCAGCTGTGATCGCCTATGACCTCTTGCTGTCGAAGGGCGACTGGCAATGGCTGATCATGAACGGGGTTCGCGGGCTGGAATTGGCGATGGCTGCCGTGATTGTAACCATGCTTCTCTTCGCCCGCTACTACCGCATCCCGGTCAGCCCGTTTCAGCGGGCCTTGGCGGTAGGATTGTGCCTCTATTCCACCTTTTACGTAGCTAACTACTCGATCTTGGAAAAAGTTCTTCGTCAATATGCCGTTCTTTGGAACTTCCTGGGCCTGTTTGCCTTTATCGCCAGCCTCCTGGTTTGGATCGGCGCAGCCGGTCGGTACACTGCTGTGGAAGAGGTCGCAGTGCCAGAAACAATCCCCGCCGAAGATTACGGAAGGATTTCCTCCGAAGTGAATGCCCGCCTGGTCCTGCTCAACCGCCAGTTGATCCAGATCCTCCGCCTGGAGAATCGCGGCTAATGAGTCTTCCCGTCATCTTACTAGTCCTGTTCGCGATCCTCTTGGTGGGCTTGCTCTCCTGGGCGCTCCGCCCGCCTGCCCGCAGCCCCCGCCCGTCGCTGGATGCCTTTGAGGCCCTCCGTCAATCGCGCCATTCTTCCCGGATGCCACACATCCTGCAAGCCTTGCAACCCCAGGACGCCGAATACCTACGAAGCGCTGGCCAGCCGGCCCTGATGCAGACCCTCCGCCGCCAGCGCAGAGTCATTGCTCTGAACTACCTGCAGCATCTGCAAGAAGAATTTGAAATGCTGCTGGAGATTTCGCGGGCGCTGGCGGTCATGTCACCAGAGTTGATTGCGATGGAGGAAATGGAACGCTGGAAGCTGAGCCTGGCGTTTGCTGCCAACTGCGCCTTCTTGAAATGGAAGCTGCGCCTCGGCCTTCAGCCTTTCTCCGGATTCACCCTGCTCTCGAACATTGCGGCTTCCTTCGCCCGTCGCTTGGAAGCGGCAACCACTCGCATCGCGGAGTCTACCGTGCGAAGCGCGGAGCCTTCCGGCCCCTCGCACGATGATCCCGGCGGCTTCTGAACGCGTTTCGCCTCCAAATCCCGATTGTCAACGCGTTAAGCTCGCTTCCGTCAGTTGAGGCGGCTTCGTATCGAACTGCAAAGGCAACTCGATCCGGAAACACGCGCCGCGCGGATGCGCATTCTTCACCCGAATCGTGCCCCCATGCTCGGTGACAATTCCGTAGCAAATGCTCAAGCCCAGGCCCGTCCCTTTGCCCACTGGCTTGGTTGTATAAAACGGATCAAACACGCGCGAGGGATCCTTCACACCTGGGCCGCTGTCCGTGAACTCCACGAAAATGTACCGTTCGTCCAGGCCGGAACTTACCCACAAGTCTCCTTCACTGGAATGCTCCAGAATCGCGTCCACCGCGTTGTTGATCAGGTTCAGGAACACTTGCTGCATCTGGTGCGGGTCAGCCGGCACGAGCGGGAGATCTTTCGACAGCTCTAGGTGCACTCGTATCTGATTCATCCGCAGATCGTAATCGCGCAGCGTCAGCGTATCCTCCATCACCGTGTTGACCGCGACAGGCACCCTTTCCGGTTTGTGCTGCCGCGCGAAGCTCAGCAGGTTTTGCACGATCCGATGCGTGCGCTGCGCCTGCTTATACATTTTCTCCGAATAGCTGAGCGCCAGCGGCCCCACCTGCCCGCTCGATTCCAATAGCTGGCTGTATCCCAGTATGGCCGTCAGTGGATTGTTCAACTCATGCGCCACGCCCGAAATCAGTTGCCCCACGGCCGCAAGTTTTTCGCTGTGCAGCAATTGTTCCTGCGTCCGCCTCAGATTTTCGTAGGCCTGCCGCGTCTCTTCATAAAGTTGGCTGCGCTCCACCGCGCTGGCCACCTGGCTGCCCACGGCGATCAGCAGGCTGATATCCGGCGCCGAAAATTCCCGCGCCGTCCGGCTTCCCACCACCAGGCCACCGACAATTTTGTCCTTCGACCACAACGTGACGATGTAAGCCGATTCGATCTGTTCCTTTTTCCGCAGGTCCGCTATCAATCCGGGCAAAGGCAGCCCCTGCGCGGACAGAAACGGAGCCCGCACCGCTCGAATCTGCTGAATCAATTCCGGAGGCACCGCCACCAGCGGAAAATTCTTTGCGAATTCCGAACGATGCCCGACCGCAGCCGCTCGGCGCAGCGTCAATCCGTCCGGTTCGAAAAGGTAAAGCGAAGCCGCGTCTATGCTGAAAAGTTCCAGCAACTGGCGAAGCGTCCGCTGCAGCGAATCATGCAGATCGATCGACGACACCAGCGTTTCCCCGATCGAATTCAGCACCAGCAACTCGCGATTTCGCCGCCGAATCTCCTGTTCCGCACGCCGCCGCTCCGTCACATCCAGCAGGAACCCCTGATACGCGGTCACGTTTCCGCCGGCATCCCGAATGGCGGTGGAGGATTCGCTGACGGTGCGCAATTCCCCATCCTTGCGTCGAATTTCAAATTCAAAGTCGTTGACGGATCCGTGCTCCTGCAGCAGGCGCTTCAGGCGGTCGCGCTCCTGTGGATTCACATACAGCACCTGCGCGATTTCCACGCTCAGCAACTCATCACGGCTGTCGTAGCCCACGATGCGCATCAGGGCGTCGTTGAAATCCAGGAAGCGTCCCTGCATCGTCGAAATAAAGACGCCCTCCTGGACACTGGCCACCAGGTCGCGGTATTTTTCTTCCGCTTTTTTTCTCTCCGTGATGTCCTTCAAAACGTGGATTGTTCCCAACTTCCTCCCGGAAGGATCCGAGAAATCGGAATTGGAAGCCAGAAAGAAACCTTGCAGCCACGGGTCGGGGGCATCCGCGTCACCCGAACACCCTTCACAGTACGGACAGATTTTGAAAAACGCCGCCCGTGGGCTGAAAAGGTCGCTTACCGACCGCCCGACAACCGACGCAAAGTCTTTGCCCAGCAGATTCGCCAGCCGCAGATTCCCCCGCACGATCCGTCCTTCGCTGTCGTGCACCATGATCGGATCGCCGATGGAATCGAATGTGTACACCCACTGCTGCTGCACCGTCTTGATTTGCTCGAACAGATTTACGTTCTCAACCGTAGTGCCCAGGAAATTCGCCACGTTCACCAGATACGTCAACTCGTCTTCGTGGAATCGTTTGCCGGGAAGCGCGCCGACATTCAGGAGTCCTACAATTCCCTTTTTTCCACGCAAGGGTACGCTAATCAGTTGGGTAATCCCGCTATCAGCCATCGCCCGCCGAATCTTCGTATCCTTCTCGTCCTCGAATCGCGAAACTCGATAGGCCTCCTGAATCATGGCCTGCAATTCCGGTGAAGACGCCGCCATCCGCTCCAATTGCTTCAAGTAAGATTCCGTATATCCCACGGACGCGCGGCATACAAATTCCGCGGCATCCGCCTCTCCCTCTTTCAACCGGATGATCCCGTGCGTGACGCCCAGGCTGCCCGTGATTTGCCCCAGCACCTGCTGCAACATCGCCGGCAGGGACAGCGACTGGCTGCTCGACGCGGTCAGCAACGTGAACTGCCGCATCTTTTCGCTGATTTCCAGCGAACGCGTTCGCGCCGCCTCCAGCAGCAAAACGATCATCCCGATGCCCAGGCTAGCGTTCAGGAAATGGTCAAATGCAAAACGAAGCAACTGAACCTCGCCGATCGTCCATTGCGGCCGGTTGATGTTATTCAGCGCCAGCAGTGTAAACGCGCCGGCCAGCAATTTCGTGCCGTGGCCCCGAATCGAATCCGCCGCCCGCCACAGCAGCCACCCCGACGCCAGGCAGATCATGCTTTCCAGGATGCTGCTCTCCCAACGAGCTTGTCCCCAGGGCCCCGCTTTCGTCTGATAGTAGCCCGCAGTCACAGCCATCAGCACAGAGAGCCAGATCATCGGCCAGAAAAAACGATTCTGGCCCAGCGTCAACTGCACGATCGAAGCGAGGAACAATACCAGTGCGGCAATTCCCGACCCTGTCGCAAGAATTCGAAGCAACGCTGGATATCCAAAAAAATAGGCCAGTTCACTAAAGGAAGCTACCGTGAGCGAAACCCAACCAAACAGCCAAAATTTATAGAAAACGCCCGGATTATCACGCTTCAAGTGGACAAACAATACCAGCAGGGTCAGGCAAGCCGTGGCTTCAAAGAAAGCGATCCCTTGGATGCCCTGCGTCGCGATCACGGCGGCCCCTCCTCGGGGTCAACATTACCTGGATGTGAGAAAGGTGCCGTGTTCCTTCGGTAAAGCGAAGCAACGACACCATGCTGCCTTGACGCTAACACGCTATTTTCTTACTGGGCAATAGCACCACAAAGGCAGTGTGCCGTCCCTTATAATGCTGCTTGGGAGATAAACCAACGTGGACCTGGAACACATCCTGGTAGTGGATGACGAAGAGGCGATTCGCGAAGTTGTCTCGACGATGCTGGAATCCCGCGGCTACAGTTGCACCGCCGTCAGCAATGGCCGCGCTGCCCAGGAGTGCGTGCGCCGGCAGACACCAGACCTGGTCCTCAGCGATATGATCATGCCGGAGATGGACGGCATCAAACTGCTCGACTGGCTGCGCAACCATGACCCCGAAGTGCCCGTGATCATGGTAACCGCCATCCACGACATTTCCACCGCGCTCGAAGCCATCCGCCGTGGAGCTTACGATTACATCCTGAAGCCTTTCGAAAAAGACCAGCTCTTCCTCGGCGTCGGCCGCGCCTTGCAGCACCGCCGCCTGGTCCTGGAAAACAAGAGCTACCAGCTAAATCTCCAACAGCAGGTGGACGAGCGCACGCAGCAGCTCACCGTGGCGATCACTCAACTAGAGCAGTCCTACGACGACACGCTCGAAGCCCTTGGCAGCGCACTGGACTTGAAGGACGCTGAAACCGAGGGACACTGCCAGCGCGTAACCGCATTCACCATTTCGATCGCCAAAGCCGTTCCCGTGCCGCTCCCCTATTTGCCCGTGCTGGCGCGCGCCGCTTTCCTGCACGACATCGGCAAGATGGCCATTCCAGACATGATCCTTCGGAAGCCGGGACCGCTGGACAATGATGAAAAGACCATCATGCGGACCCACTGCGAGATCGGCTACAACATGCTGACGAAAATTCCGTTTCTTCGCGACGCCGCGGAGATTGTCCTTGCCCACCAGGAATTTTTCGACGGCACTGGTTATCCGCGTGGCTTGCGTGGTGAGCAGATTCCCCTCGGTGCCCGCATATTCTCTCTCGCAGACGCCATGGACGCCATGATCAGCGACCGTCCTTACCGCAAGGCCTTGCCGATGTCCCACGCGCGGGAAGAAATTCGCCGCTGCGCCGGCACCCAGTTCGACCCCAAGATCGTGGAAGTGTTTCTCTCGATTCCAGAGCAGCACTGGGTGGAACTCCGGGAAAATCTCGGCTCACCCTTCCGGCTAGCGCATCTGAAGAACTTGAATAATTAGGCAGATTTCGATGGACTCGGGCGCCAGTAGGAAGCGGGAGGCTATCTTCAACCTCCCGCGTCCGATTCCGCGTGGAATGCTGCGGCTAGAACTCGAACCGCAGGGAAAACTGCATGACTCGCGAAAGCTCTTGTCCCACCTGGGTTGTGATTACCCCGAACGTGCTGCTGGCGATATTCGTATCCGGGAAACCAAAGTTTGGATGGTTGAACACGTTAAAAGCGTCCGCCCGAAATTGCAGGCGGTAGCGTTCGCCAATGAGGGGAAAGGTCTTGGCAACACCGAGATCCACATTTGAAAAATGCGGCCCATAAAGGACGTCGCGGCTGCCGTTTTCCTGGCCGGAGACGAACGAAAACGCTCCCAGCGCGGCCGTTGGGTTGGCGAAAAATTGGATCTGGTTGCTGTTGGCCTTGTCCGTATGGATGCCACCCTGGATGGCGCTGGTGTTCCCGTTGAATAGCGCGCCGTCATCAGCCGCGAGGCTCGTGGTGCTTCCCAGTCCGCCGACGGCGTTCATCGCAAGACCCGTGCGCCAGGTTACGACGCCGGATACCTGCCAGCCGCCGACGATTTCATCCACCCAGCGCGGAGCATCATGGGCGAAGAACTGGTTCTTTCCAACCGGCAGATTGTAAAGGAACGAAGCATTCACCTGATGCTTGGAGTCAAATTCCGAATTGCCCTTGCACGCACCCAAGTTATAGGGATCGCACAGTACCGAAGCCGTCCCGGCAACAAAGTTTCCGTTGTTGTTGGCGACGATCGAGTTGTTGTCAATCGAATGTGAGAAGGTGTAGTTGAAGTCGAACTGTAGATTGTGCGAGAGCCGCTTGCGCACGGTTGTGAACATCGCGTTGTAGGACGAATAGCCCTTGTTGGTGCCCAGCGCATTCACGAAGAATTGCGACGGGATCACCACGTTTTGCGGCACAAGGCCGAGAATGGTCAGGGCAATGGAGCTTAAGTTTCCCTGCTGCAGGGCGACCTGATTGAGCGAATAGATGGCCTGCGTGCAGGTGGAGAACGGCGTTCCGAATACCTGCTGGTTGATCTGGGCGCATGTCGCACCAGTGCCAGCCTGCAGTTCGTTCTCAAAGAAAGGCAAGGCCGGTACATTGTTGGGGTTGGTATTCTGCCGGGCAAGATTTTCGAGCGTCGTGGTGTCGCCAACGAAGGTGTGGCCCGAGGCTTTGTCCGTAAAGTTCACCAACTGGCCGGCATCGGCAAGCACAAACAGCCTGCGCCCCAGCCGTCCGAAATAATCCACTTCCAGTTGGAATCCACCCGGAAGTTCTCTCTGCACACCAAGTGAAAAAGTCTCGGAATACGGCGTGTGCAGATGGGTGTCCAATCCATAGTTAAAGATGGCTGTCGGTGTCACCGTGGTCTGGAACGGCGGGGCGACTACCGGGAAAGGAACCGAGTCCTGAGCGGAGAATCGTGGATCAGACTGGAGAGACGCGTTCGCTCCCCCGCCGCCAAAATTCGTGGCCACCGTGTTTCCAAAAACATAGTTCCCCTGGTCTTCCAGGTTGGTAATCGCATTGATGACGGTCTCATCATAGACCAGCGAAGCTTGTCCGCGGATCACCGTCTTATGATCTCCAAAGATGCTTCCGAGAACGCCCTCGCGGAAGCTGGGGTTCCAGGCGAATGCCAACCGCGGGGAAAAATTCAGCTTGTCCGGACTGTATAGCGGGGGCGCATGATTCGCTTTACCGGACAACTGGTAAGTGAGCTGCGGCGTCGCATCTGGTCCGGAAATTCCGTTCAGCCCGTTTTGCTGGCGGACCTGCAGCAACTGGCTGAGATCCGTGTTGAAGAAGCTGGCTTGCAGCCCATTCACTTCATACGGCACCGAAGCGTACTGATAGCGCACCCCGCCCGTAAGCGTGAAGTCGCTCCTCAGCTTCCAGGAGTCCTGCACATACGCCGCATAGAGGTAGGAGCGGTAGTCGCGCCGGTGCGTCTCCTCACCGGCTGGAACCACCTGTCCGTCCCGCGTATAGGTGATAGCGCTTTGCACGTTGTTGATGATTCCCAGCGCGCCAACAAAGAAGTTGTCCCAGTTTCCCGTGGCAATTCCATTCGGATCCTGCAGAATGTTCGCTGGCCGAAGGGTGTCTGGAAGGCTCTGTATGCTTCCGCCGAGTCCCTCCTGGATGAAATTGAAATTGTTCGTCAACGTGCTGCGCACCTTGGTCGGATTCCATTGCCCACCGAATTGGATCGTATGGCGACCACGAACGAGCGTCACGTCGTCTCGGAACGTCGGAATCGGCGAGATGTGCCCAATCTGGCTTTGCCGCGCAAAAGGAGTCGCCAGCGATCCGCCGAAAAAGGACAATTCCACAAGTCCACCCGCCGGGTTGAACAAGATGGGCTGGTCGTCATTGTTGCGCGTTTCGCCGATCACCAGTTGATTCACCGTGTTGGCGCTCTTCGTCCAAGTTTCTCCAAGAACCCAACCGTAATCCCGGAGTATATCCGGACCGGTCGTCGGGTCACCTGGGAACTGGATCGGCGTAATAATGGCGTCGCGATTGCGGAAGTTCACCCGTCCGAAGAGTTTGTGCTTGGAATTGAAAATGTAATCCGCCCGCCCCAGATAGGAATTTTCAGTTAAGGGATTCGGCGCGTTGAATCGGAAGCCCGCCGTGTTGATCCCGTCGCCAGACGAAAAATCGTTCGGCGCGGGATACCGGGTCTTAAACAAATTCAAGAGAGAAGGCGCGATTCCCGGCGCTGCAAAGCCCGGTGAATTGGGGCAGCCACCCGCCTTCGAACACGGATCCAAAGCCGCGACTTGCGCGGCGGACAGAATTGTCACGCAGTCCGTGCTGGAGTCGGCCGAAGTAAGCCGGCTACCCGGGCTGCAAGGTAGTCCGGTGGCCGAACTCGTAGCATTGATATAGGCGAGTTCGCCATTCTGAACGTGGGGCAGTGGAACCAATTGTAGTTCGTTGGCCTGTTGCGCGTCGCGCCGCCCTTCATAATCAAAAAAGAAGAAGAGCTTGTCTTTCTTTACCGGGCCGCCAAAGTTCGCGCCAAACTGGTTGCGCACCAGATTTGTTCGCGGCACTCCATTTTTGTTGTTGAAAAAAGTATTGGCCTCGGTCGCCGCCGTTCGGTTGAACTCATAGGCCGCGCCATGGAAGTCGTTGGTTCCGGATTTCGTGACGATCACCGTTTCCGCCCCGCCTCTTCCACCATACGCGGGAGTAAAACTGCCAACCTGGGTGCTGAATTCCTGCACTGCTTCCACTGGGATCGCCGCTTGCGTCCGAAACGAAGCCCCAAACGCGTAGTCCGTCGCATCAATTCCGTCGACTGTAATGTTGTTCTGGTCCGCACGCGCGCCCGCTACTGCGCCGTCGCGGCTTCCGCTGGGATCGGCATTCAGGCCACCCTGCGCGCTGACGACGCCCGGCTGCAATCGCAACAGGTTAGCGGGATCATCCCGGAATTCGTTGGGAAGGTCGGCAACCGCGCGCAAATCGAAGTTGTTCCCAATCGTCGAATCCGTGGTATCGAGACTTACCGAACCCTCGGACCTTACCTCTACGGTCTGCGTAACCGTGCCTATCGCCAGTTGAATGTCCTGCGTCCTCGTCGTGGCCACCGCTAGATACAGATTGGAGATAGTAATGCTCCGAAAACCGTCCTTGCTCACCTTCAACTCGTAGCCGGGTCCCGGCGCCAACTGCACAAAACGATAGGCTCCTGTATCGCTGGTTTGCGATTGCATGGTCGCTCCGGTTCGCGTGTTCACCAGCGTCACCGTCGCCTTGCCGACCGCACCGCCGCTTTCGTCGGTGACGGTGCCTACCAGCCCCGCGAACTCCTGCGCATGCAACAGCGCAGGCCCAAAAACAAAAATCGCAAGCAGCAAGGCGCACAAATGCATACGCGTGGATCGAGTCATCGACGCAGCTCCAGTATTCAGATTTTTACCGAGTGCGGGCACACCCATGCCGCATCACTGGAAGACTCGCTCGCATAGGACTACGCGCGGAAAGACCGGGACTCTGTTATCCCCAGCCACCAACTGAAGGAAAACTGCGGTCGCTACCCGTACTGCAACTCAACGGCCAGTCTGGAATTCTTGGAATATGCAGAAAAACGAGGATTTAGACACACAATTCCCCGCAAAAACGAAATGCTGCTACCAAATTCCGGAGGAGTTTCTGGAATCGGAAACCTCATCGACAAACTGTCACTCTTCTTCGCCGATCTGTTTCCCTTACTTTCCTAGATACAACAACGCCAGCAGAAACAACCACAGCGCATCCAGAAAGTGCCAGTAAAACGAAGTTATTTCCGCCGCCACGGAGCGCGTCACCTGGGCCCGGCTGAAATTCCGCATCGCCACAAACGTCAGCGCCGCCACACCTCCCAGCAGATGCAAAGCGTGTAGCCCGGTGAATATATAGAAAAAGCTGCTGGCAGGATTGCTGGCCAGATAAATCCCTTCGGCTGCCAGCTGCCGCCAGGCTACAAATTGTCCCGCCAGGAACCCTGCGCCAAGCGCCGCCGTCAGCAGCCACAAATTCCGGTAAGCGGAAATCCGCCCTTGCGCCAGCCGATGCCGCGCCATCTCCAGCGTGGCGCTGCTGGCCAACAGCACCGCCGTGTTGATCCACATCAGCGTGGGAATGTGAACCGGCACCCACTTGCTGCTTCCCCGCAGCACCAGGAACGCCGCGGCAAGCGCCATGAAGAACATCAATATCGAGACGATCCCCAGCGCCATTCCAGTGTAGTAGCGCTTCGACGAGGGATTCCCACCGCTCGGCCGCTTTCCATCGTCGCCGCCGCCGTTCCGCCCGGCCGGTGGAAGCTCTCCTCCGCCTCCGTCGCCGGTCTTTTTCTCTATGATCAATTCAATTTCGTGTGTTGCAGCTGTGCCCGGCATGGCATCCCTTTCCTTGCGTCAACGTACCTTCTGGGCCAGCAGCTCAGGCGCGAGGTGCTGTGGCGCAAAATCGCTCGCGAACCCTTCAGGAAATTCATAAGCTCCGCGATAAACAATCGGGCTGACGTCTCCAAAATTCGCTTCCGGCGCAGGCGAAGCCACGCTCCATTCGAGTGTCGTCGCCCGCCACGGGTTATCTTCCTCGGTCGCCATTTTCCGCCACGCCAGCGCCTGCGCAAAATTAATCACGAACAAAACCTGGGCGGAAACCGTGCAGATTGTCGCCAATGTAACCAAGGTGCGAATCGAAGTCCCGGCCGTGGCGAGTGCCGCTCGCTGCGCATCGGGCAACAATCGCGATTGTGTCAGCAATCCCAGCCAGTGCATCGGCATGAAAATCAAATACACACCCACAAACGTCATCCAGAAATGCACTTTCCCCAGCGGCTCGCTCAGCCGGCATCCGAACATTTTCGGAAACCAGAAAAACAGCGCCCCCAGAATCGCAAACGTAGCCGCCACGCCCATCACCAGGTGAAAGTGGCCAATCACGAAATCTTCGCTCACTGCCACGCTGCTTAGATCCTGCCGCGCCAGAAAAATTCCCGAAAGCCCGCCGGCAATAAACAGCGAAATAAATCCGATCGAAAAAAGCATCGCTGTCGTAAGTTGCAGTCGCCCGTCCCAAAGCGTCCCCAGCCAACTCGCCAGCAAAAATGCCGCCGGCACTCCCAGCGAACTCGCCAGCACCGCAAAAACCAGCGGCGCGTACGGGTTCATCCCGGTAGCGAACATGTGGTAGCCCCACACGCAAAAACCAATCACGCCAACTCCGCACAGAGCCACCACAACCAGGCGTTCCATCCACACCGGCTTGCGCGAAAATGTCGAAACCAGATGCGTCACAATTCCGAAACACGGCAGCATCGCCACATACACTTCGGCCTGCGCGAAATACCAGAACAACCGCTGCCACAGCGCCGGCGAACTTCCCTGCCGCACCAGATTTTGTGGCTGCGCCGCCAGAAAATTTGTGACGCTAAAAAACTGCGATCCCAACAACCGGTCCGAAAGCAGCGTCGCGCACCCCGCCAACAACACGCTGAAGATCAGCAGGCTCAGAATCGCATTCAGGAACCACGCCCACACGGTTACCGGAAGCCGCGGCAGCGTCATGCCCTCGGCGCGTAGATCGATCGTAGTCGTCATGAAGTTCAAAGCACTCAGCAGCGCTCCGACTGAAAAAATCGCCGCGCTCCCGAGCCACACGTTAATTCCAGTTTCCGGCGCATAAAAAAACGAAGCGGTCATTCCCACGAGCGAAACCACTGTCAGCCAGAAGGAAACGAGATTTAGCATCGGGAACGCCATCTCCGAAGCCCCGATCTGCAGCGGCAACAAATAATTCCCGAACCCCAGTTGCGGCGCGGCGGTCAGCACGAAAAACACCATCAGCGAGCCGTGCAGCAACCGAACTGCGGCGTACCGCTCCGGCGTATTCTCAAATCCATTCAGAAAAGGAATCGCCGTGTCGGGCCAAGAGGTATGCACGCGCAGCAGCGTCGAGAGAACAACGCCTACGAAAACGCTGGCAAGCGCCAGCCAAAGGTACTGCAACCCGATCATCTTGTGATGCGTGGAAAAAACGTACCGCGCCAGAAAAGAACCACGGGCAGGTTGCGGCGCGCCAGCGCCATCGTCGTAAGTCACCATTTTCTATACACTTCCGCCCTCGGCGGCACCCTGAACCCAAGCCCGTATCTTAGCGCTACCCCCCAGAATTGCAAGGCGCGCAACGCGAACGAATGTCTGCGGCTAATTGAAATTGTAACCAATTTCCCAGAGGAACTGATGATTGCCATTTGTCACCCCGGCGTTTCCGATCTGATACGCGCCGTACAGTGTGAGTTTTGAAGTGAGTTTCAGGATCACTCCTGGATTTACGTAGCCGACGTCAGTCTTCCCTGTATACCATTCGGCCGCGAGAGTCAGGCGGTTCGTAACTGCCTGTTCGAAGGTAAACTGCCCCCCAGCGCGATTGGCTCTTGCCACGACATTGCGGGAAAAGTCGTACCCGCCGAAGCTAATTCTCGTGCCGTGTTTCCACTCCTTGGCAAACGTTGCGTACACGTAATTCCCCGCGTTGTACGTCCGCTGCCGCACAGGAAAAAACAAGTTGTCCCCGATAAAAAAGGACCACCCAGCAGCCTTCCTTTGCCACAGCCGCCACTTCACCGTCGGCGAAATCAAAAGTTCCCCCAATGTCGGCGCACTCAAGCCGTCGAAATTCGCCCCGAGTTCGATTCCTCTCCCAATTCCAACGACCACACGTGGAGTAAAGGTCGCCAGGGGATCCACGATGCGCACCGTGCCGTCCAGTTCGCCATAGACTTTTCCTTTTTCCAGGACGTCCGCGCTTGGCACGTCAAATACGGTTTCTTGCCCGCTTGCACTGAGTACCGGAAACAGAACCGCAAGCAGCGGCAACAATTTCATGGACTGGATTAGGGGTCGACGAAACAATGTGCTACAGGATAACCCGGTTGGCTGTCGGCTTAATACAAGGAAGGGGCATCGCGTACAGATACTCTGGACCCGTACAAAGGACCAGGCGCCTCTTATTGAAACTGTTTCTGAAACGTCGCGAATTGCTCGCGCAGAGTGTTCAGTTCCCTTCTTAATTCCATAATTTCTGCTTCGAGCTGCGTCACGCGATCCCCATCTTGCGTAGTCTTGTACGCAGTCTCCGTTTCCGCGGAGAGTTCTTTCGCCGCATGTTCCCCAGGAATTACATCGCCGGAGAACAGGTGCATGTATCGCGACTCTTTCGTCCCCGGCTGGCGCGACAAAATCTTCACCAGTGGCGGATCGCGCCGCATCAGGAGATTCAGGGCGGCATGCACCGCTTCCAAATCCTCAAACGCGTACATCCGTTCCGCCCGCGTGCGCAGTTCACCCGGCGTCTGCGGCCCGCGCAGCAACAAAACACACAACACTGCAATCTCGTGCCGGTGAAAATTATAAAGTTCATTCAGCCGGTGCTCGAATTTTGCGACCCGCGAATCTCCGCCCGCCGAGCGCGCCATCGCCTGATCCGAAAGCGAACGCAGCGCCTGCCGCACCGCTTCTTCCCCCAGTGTCATCACCGGATCACGATTCGATTTCTGATTGCACGCGTTCACCAGCGCATTCAGCGACAGCGGGTAATACTCGGGCGTGGTGGTCTCTTTTTCGACCAGCGCGCCAAGTACGCGCGCTTCAATCTGGGAAAGTTGCGGGGCCATCCCAAAATCATAGCAGGAGCTTCGAGCAACTCGAAGCCGTGCCAGGTAAAGTTTTTCAGGAAATTTGGTGCGGTCGAGTGGATTCGAACCACCACGGTATTGCTACCGCCAGCCCCTCAAGCTGGTGCGTCTGCCAGTTCCGCCA
>Ga0210403_10000632_pt1 | contig 35888 bp, 30 predicted proteins | sample IncBWC19MmetaG_FD_150863 | JGI IMG/M metagenome (GOLD analysis project Ga0210403, IMG submission 150863) | Forest soil microbial communities from Barre Woods Harvard Forest LTER site, Petersham, Massachusetts, United States - Inc-BW-C-19-M | ecosystem: Environmental > Terrestrial > Soil >...
ATGCCGAGGCGCGATCTCTGGATCTCGCCGCACCATGCGATGTATTTCGAGAATGAAGGGAATGGCGGCGTGCTGATCGAGGCCAAGGACCTCGTCAACGGCATCTCCATCGTTCAGGCCGAGCAGGTCGAGAGCGTCGAATATTTCCACGTCGAACTCGATACGCATGATGTGATTGTCGCGGAGGGCGCGCTATCGGAGACCTTCGTCGACGACGACAGCCGCGGCATGTTCTACAACGCGCACGAGTACCGCGTGCTCTATCCCGATGTGGCGGTCCGCCCCGCACAATACTGCGCACCACGGTGCAGCGAGGGATATGAAGTTGAAGCTGTGCGGGCAGAAATCGACAAGCGCGGCGGGCTGCGGCTCTCTCGAGAGAATCCTCGCGGGCTGCGCGGCTATGTTGATGCCGTGACCACCCGGCGGATTGCCGGTTGGGCGCAGAACCCCGATTATCCGGAAGCGCCGGTCTGTCTCGACATCTATGCCGATGGCCGATTGATCGGCCAGGTGCTGGCAAATGCTTACCGAGAAGACCTTGAACAAGCCGGCGTCGGCAGCGGGCGCCACGGTTTCGAATTTGCGCCCCCGCGAGGTCTTCGCATGTCGCCGGGCACGATCGAAGTGCGTCGCTCGATCGACGGTGCCGTGCTGGAGCCATCGCGCAAAGCCACCAATCCGCAAGTCTCCTCGCGTGTTGAGGCGCGACACCGATTCTCGGCGATCGGCTGATACGCCTTTGGTAAAGGTGCCCGCCCGGGCGGCCGGTGCCTTGCTCCTGACGCACGCGCGCCGTCCGTTCAAACCGGGTTGGCGTTATCTCCCACCGGAGCCAACGGCGGCCAGGCCAGAGCCAGAACCCAAAGGACAGCCTGAAAATGCCGGCCGTCCCACATTTTGCCTCCGCTGCCGCTCTCGGTTAGAAGGCTAGTCCGTCGTAAATGTGGAGTGTTGCCGTGGCGCTGATGCCGGTTGCCGATGCCCTTGCCGCGATCCTCGAAGGCAGCCAGCCGATGGGCGAAGAGATGGTGGCGCTGGAAGAGGCCCATCACCGCGTGCTCGCGCGCGATGTCGCGGCCAGGCGCACGCAGCCGCCACAGGCGATGTCGGCGATGGATGGCTATGCGGTGCGCGCCGCCGATGCCGGACATGTGCCTGCGAAGCTCAAGGTGATCGGCGAGGTCGCGGCCGGCCGTCCCTTCGATCGGGCGCTAGCTGCCGGCGAAGCGGCGCGCATCTTTACCGGCGGCGTGATCCCTGATGGCGCCGACGCCGTCGTGATCCAGGAAGACACGGTCGCCGACGGCAACGGCATCACCATCAACGAAGCCGCGGTGACCGGCCGGCACATCCGCCCCGCCGGCGTCGACTTCAGGGAAGGCGACGTGCTGTTGTCGGGGGGAAGCCGGCTGACCGAACGCGATCTCTCGCTCGCCGCCAGCATGAACTATCCGGAGCTGCCGGTGCGCCGAAGGCCCAAGGTCGCCCTGCTTGCGACCGGCGACGAACTGGTGATGCCGGGCTCGACGCCCGGCCCCGGCCAGATCGTCTATTCCAACGGCTATGCGCTGCGGGCGCTGGCGCGTGCCGAGGGCGCCGACACGATCGACCTCGGGGTCGCCGCCGACACCATGGAGGCCACGACCGCGGGCATCCGCCGCGCCCGTGACCTCGGCGCTGACATCCTGGTGACGACAGGTGGTGCATCGGTCGGCGACCACGACCTGGTCAAGGAATCGCTGGAAGCCGAGAAGGTCGCCATCGCGTTCTGGAAGATCGCGATGCGGCCGGGCAAGCCGATGATGCACGGCCGGCTCGGCGCGATGCGCGTCGTGGGCGTGCCGGGCAATCCCGTTTCGTCCTATGTCTGTACATGGCTGTTCGTGGTGCCGTTGATTCGGGCGCTGTCGGGTCGCAAGGTGATTCACCACAGGCGCGAGAGCGCCCTGCTCGGTCGCGATCTCGGCGCCAATGACGTCCGCGAAGACTATCTGCGCGCGCGCCTCGAGAAACGCAGCGACGGCACCTTGATCGTCACGCCCGTCAATCACCAGGACTCTTCGCTGCTTGCGAATCTCGCTGCGGCACAGGCACTTGTGATACGTGCGCCGTTTGCGCCGGCGGCGAAAGCGGGGGCGTCTTGTGAGATTCTGCGGCTGCCGAATTAGCGCTTGCGCCAGCGTCGCTGACCGAACTTTCTCGCCTTCACCCAAAATTAAGTGGTTGCGGAACACATATCGAACATATAGTGTTCGTTCATGATTTGTTTCGAGTTCTAGTATCTAATTCTCGGAATCGAACGACACCACCAACCGGGGGACTTGCTCGAGATGCTCACGCGCAAACAGTACGAACTTCTGCGTTTCATCAACGAACGGCTGAAAGAAGCCGGCGTACCGCCGTCCTTCGACGAGATGAAGGATGCGCTCGATCTGCGCTCGAAGTCCGGTATCCACCGTCTCATCACCGCACTCGAGGAGCGCGGCTTCATCCGGCGGCTGCCCAACCGTGCGCGCGCGATTGAGGTGATCAAGCTGCCTGAGCTCTCGCCCGGTGCTGGCGGCGGCAACCGCCGCGGCTTCACGCCGAGCGTCATCGAGGGCAATCTGGGCAAGGTGCGCGGTGGTGGCGCCGGCGCGGATGACGCCGAGCGTCCGGTCGCCGTGCCGGTCATGGGCCGAATCGCGGCTGGTACCCCGATCGAAGCGCTGCAGACCCGCAGCCACACCATCAGCGTGCCGCCGGATCTGCTCGGTTCCGGCGAGCATTACGCGCTCGAAGTACGCGGCGATTCCATGGTCGATGCCGGTATCCTCGACGGCGACATGGCGCTGATCCAGCGCAACGAGACCGCCGATACCGGCGACATCGTGGTGGCGTTGATCGATGACGAGGAGGCCACGCTCAAGCGCTTCCGCCGCCGCGGCGCCTCGATCGCGCTGGAACCGGCCAATACTGCCTATGAGGTGCGCATCCTGCCCCCGAACCGGGTCAAGATTCAGGGCAAACTGATCGGGCTCTATCGCAAATACTGAAGCGCCCTCGCCTTTCCCTGCGTTTCCTTATCAATCCGCCGGACCCCTCCGGCGGATTTTTCTTTTGCGTCTGCCGGAATCAAGGAACCGGAGGGCTTCAACGGATTTGTGATCATTATTCGCCACTGTGAGCCGCACATTTGCCCATAACCGGGCAGACGTTCGCAACTTGGTGTTCACTCTGATAGAGGCCCTCGCCTCTCGAGCGTGACCCAGAAAAGATCACGCTCAAACGACAAGAGAGTGCGCGGGTTGGCTATCTCGAATGAGGAGCAAATCCGATGTGTGACTATAGTCTGCATGCTGTGACCTCGCGCCCCGCCGTGGTCGGAGAGACGCTGGTTACGACGACTTTCCGCGGCACCTCGACCCGCGGCTTCGCATCAGAAAAGGATCCGGGCGTTGCGGTGTGCATGTTGCCCGGAACCGAACTCGCCTTCGACGACGACGTGAAGTACGACAACCGCTGGATCTGGACGCGCTCGATCAATTCCCGTGTGGGTAAGTTCGGCAAGATGGACCCGCATGTGCCCGATCGCCATCATGACGCCATCGAATTTCCCGATGGAAACTACGTGCTGGTGACGCAGCTGTGCGAAGGGCAACGGGTGAGCGTGCTGCAATTGCCGGTGACTGCGCCCGTGAAGCCGGCCGTGCACACCGAAACCAGCGCGCCAGCGGCGCCGAGGACGCTTCCGGTCGACTGAAGTCTAACCCGCGGATGGTCCCGCCGGTCGCGCTCCCGGCGGTGCCTTCGCGCCATGCAACCGGCGCAACGGGGACACGAGGGTGGTCAACAAGATTACCTGGCAACGAGCCGGCGGCGTGACCGAGCCCGGCCGTTACATGTTTACGTTTGGTTGGCTGACGGTGACGTCGGACGATCTCAAGATCTGGAGCCAGTTTCCGGACGCCTCCTTCACGCTGGTCGAACGACCGGTCCACGCGGAAGCAGGCGAACGGCCCGAGGAAGTTCATACCGAGGAATTCCATCTCGGCACCTTCGAGCTGCCGGCGTCTCCTTCTGACAGGCTCGACCGCTAAAGCGCGATCGTTGGATCACCATCGCGCTTTGGCTTTTTGTCGGCGCATGATCCTTTCGAAAAAGCAGGATGCTAGGTGGCGTCCGCGCCGCCGCAAGCCCCGATTATACACCATGAGTTGATGGTCCTTCGGTTGTTTCCGGAATTATCAAACTGTCTGCGCAGACCTATTTCCTCTTGCACGCCAGCCGGCGAGGCAAACTGCTTCGCGACAAGCGCCAAGAAAAGAGGAGACAACCATGCGCAAAATCATTCTGACCGCCATTGGCGCCGCGTTGATCGCGGTTTCGACAGCCCAGGCCGCTTCGGCCGCCGAGCGGCATCACGCCCGCAAGGTCGAGCATTTCCGCAACGCCAACAATGCCGTTGTCGTGGTTCAGCCGAGCGCCCCGCAGGTGTACCCCGAGATTTATTCGGGTGGCTGGTCGGCTCCTGCCGGCCGCTGATGCAGGCGCTTTCCTACAAAAGAGCCCCGGTTCGCGCCGGGGCTTTTTTGTCGCCTCACTCCTCCGCCTGCAGATCAGCCTCTGACGGCGTGGCGTCGCGTCCGCGCGGCGGTGCCGGCCACGAGATAACGGCGGTATCGGCATCGCTGTCGCCTGCCACTGCCGGCGACCACGGCCGCTCAAAGCCTTTTGGCCGCGCCGCATCCACCGCAAATCCGTCTGCCTTCCGCCACAGCGCCAGCGCGCCCTGACGCTGCAGCCGCGCCGGATCGATCACGGCGGCGGCGCAATCCTTCGGGGGTTGCCGCGACGTCACGACCAGCTCGGCGCGCTCGCAGTCATCGGCCAGCGCGTCGCTGCGGAGCGACTGCGCCACAAGGCCGCCTGCCGCCATCTCCACCACGCAGCCGGCATCATCGCAGGAGACGCCGTCGGCCAGCGAAGCATCGCCCGTGGCGCGTGCATCGGCATCCGCCGCAAGCCACTCCTTTTGCACGAAGGCATCCTTGGTGGAATGCATCAGATGCAGTTTTGCGTCCTTGCCCCGTACGGCGATGGTGTGGCCATCGCCTGAGATCAGGATGTCCGGCTGCCGCACCGCCAGCGCCCAAACGATCGAGGCGGCCAGCACCAGCGCGCCCGACCAGCGCAGCGGCGTGCGCAAGAGCCCCATCAGGATGATGCCGCAGCTCGCCGCGATCAGCGGCCCAGTGCCGAAGGCCGGCATGCGGCCGATCGCGCCGGGCAGGTTCGCGACCCACTCTGTCACCACGATCATCCAGTCGATGCCGATGCCCATCAGCCACCAGAAGAAGCCATCCAGGCCGAAGGGCATCGCTGCGAGCCCGAGCAGGCCCGCCGGCATCACCAGCGCCGAGACCACCGGCATTGCCGCGAGGTTGGCGAGCACACCATAGGGCGTCACGCGGTGAAAATGGAAGGCGGCATAGGGCGTGGTCGCAAGTCCCGCCACCAGCGAGGCCAGCAGCAGCGTCACGAGCTCGCGCCCGCCCCACAGCGCGACGCGGGCTGTCGCCGAATGGTCGGGGGTCGCGAACAGCCGCGGCATGCCGATCTGCACCAGCGCGACCAGCCCAAGCGTCGCCGCAAACGACATCTGGAAACTCGGATGCACCAGCGCTTCCGGCGCCATTACCAGCACGATCATGGCGGCGACTGCGAGGGTGCGGAAGGTGATGGCGCGGCGGTCGACGATGACCGCGATCAGCACCACCGCCGTCATGAAGAAGGAGCGCTGGGTCGCGACCTCCGCGCCCGACAGCAACAGATAGAACGCCGCAGCGACCAGCGCGGCCGCGGCCGACCACTTCTTGATCGGCGCGCTGACGGCGAGCCCCGGTATCAGCGCGAGCAGCGCGCGGACCGCAAAGAACACGACGCCGGCGACGACTGCCATGTGATAGCCCGAGATCGAGAGCACGTGGCCGAGGCCGGAGATGAACATCGCGTCGTTGACGGGCGTCGTGATCGCATCGCGCCGGCCCGTGAGCAGCGCGGTGGCGATGGCGCGCTCGTCGCCGTCGAGCCGGCTGCGGATGCGCGCGTCGATCGAGTCACGCAAGCCCTGCATGAAGGCGGCATAGCGCAAGCCAATCCCACCATTATCTTTCGGCTCGGCCGTTTTGATCGCGCCCATCACAAAGCCGGAAGCGGCGATGCCCTGAAAGAACAGGTCGCGTGAGAAGTCGTAGGAGCCCGGCCGCGACGGCGCGAGCGGCGGCAACAGCCGCGCCTTCAGCTCGACAAAGCTGCCGACATCGGGCGCGGTGCCCTTCTTGACCGACAACCGCACGCGCTCGAGCTTTCCTGAAAACCGCGGCGCGTCCATATCGGCCAGGCGCAGCACGAAACGGTCGGTGCGCTCGCGGATATCGCGGGCCTCGACAAAGCCCGACAGCGATACCGAATAAAGCGGCCGCGCCAGCACGGTATGGGCAACGTGCGCGGCCCTCCAGGTCGCGGTGGCAAAACCCGCTACGATGGCCGCGATCATCACGGAGGCGACAAAGAACCGGCTTCGCCTGAGCAGGAAGGCGGCGGCGCAAAGCGCGATCGCGGCACCGATGCTGACGGAAAGAACCGGTTCGTGCGAGGCGGCGAAATAGAGCGCAATCCCGCTGCCGAAGGCTACGGGCACCCAGGGCAGAAGCCGCCCGGCGCCGGCTTCCGCACGGGCCCAGGCGCGCAGCCGTTCGAGCAGAACGGACCAGGCTGGCACGCCGGATGGCGCGAAAGCCCCGCTCTGCGCGGCGCCTCGCGGCGGCCAAGTCCCTGCAATGCCCCCTGCAATCCCCTGCGTGCGGCGGGGCGGAGTGTCCCGCTCTGCCATGTGGCCCACACCCTGCTACTTCCAGGCCGTCAGGCTACCGAAAGTTGCGGGGGGCCGGATAGTGAACGGATGCAGAATGGCGGCGCGGCGTTATGCCCGGAACGTGTCGGGTGGGATCGGCAGCCGCGTCACCGGCGGGGCTGACGGAACCGAAACAGGATCAGCCGAGCGAGCCTTTTGCGCTGGCTGAGCGGCATGCCTGCGATGAAGCGAGCCGGCCGCATCCGCGGCAAAGACCGGCAGCAGCAGGAATGCGATCGCAATGGTGAGCTGCTTCATGTGAGCCCCCTGCTTTTCAAGAAAATTGCAGAATTGATCTCTATCTCGGAGCGCCTGTGACCTACATCACGAAAGCGCGATCGGGAGGGTCTAGCCCTTCCCGACTTCCTTCGCAAAGGTGTCGCGCAAACCGATGGTTCGGTTCAAGACCAGCCGGTCCGGCGTCGAATCTTTGTCGCGGACGAAATAACCCTGCCGCTCGAACTGCATCGGTTCGGCCGCATTGGCCTCCGCAATGGCCGGCTCGATCCGGGCGTCCTTGAGGACCTCCAGCGACTGCGGATTGAGGTCGGCGGCGAAATTGGCGGCATCCGGGGTCGGCTTGGCGAAGAGCTGGTTGTAGATGCGGATCTCGGCCGGCTTCGACTGGGCCGCGGAGAGCCAGTGCATGGTCGCCTTGACCTTGCGGCCATCCGGCGCGTTGCCGCCCCTGGTCGCGGGGTCGTAGGTACAACGCAGTTCCACCACCTCGCCGGCGGCGTCCTTCACCACGCCGGTGCACTTGATGAAATAGGCATAGCGCAGCCGTACCTCATTGCCTGGAGACAGCCGGAAGAATTTCTTCGGCGGGTTCTCCATGAAATCGTCCTGCTCGATATAGAGCTCGCGGCCGAAGGCGATCTTGCGCGTGCCGGCTTCAGGGTTGTCGGGATGGTTGATCGCCTCGATCTCCTCGACCTGCCCTTCCGGATAATTCTCGATCACGACCTTCAGCGGCCGCAGCACCGCCATACGCCGCGGCGCCGTTCGGTTGAGCTCGTCACGGATATAGAACTCCAGCATGCCGACATCGACCACGCTGTTGGCTTTGGCCACCCCAATGCGCTTGACGAATTCGCGGAGCGCGGCCGGCGGCACGCCACGGCGCTTCAGCCCGGCAATGGTCGGCATGCGCGGATCGTCCCAGCCTGCGACATGGCCATCGCGCACGAGCTGGGTCAGCACGCGCTTGGACAGGATCGTGTAGGTGAGATTCAGACGCGCAAACTCGTACTGGTGCGGCTTTGACGGCACCGGCAGTTTTTCGATGAACCAGTCATACAGCGGCCGGTGATCCTCGAACTCCAGCGTGCAGATCGAGTGCGTGATGCCCTCGATCGCATCCGACTGCCCGTGGGCATAGTCGTAGCTCGGATAGATCGACCATCTGTCGCCGGTGCGCGGATGATGCGCATGCAGGATGCGGTACAGCACGGGATCGCGCAGATTGATGTTGCCGGCGGCCATGTCGATCTTGGCGCGCAAGACGCGCGCGCCGTTCGGAAACTCACCCGCTCTCATGCGGCGGAACAGGTCGAGATTCTCCTCCACCGATCGGTCGCGGAACGGCGAGTTCTTGCCCGGCTCGGTCAGCGTGCCCCGGTTGACCCGGATATCGTGCTGGTTCTGGTCGTCGACATAGGCGAGGCCGCCTCTGATCAGCCCCTCCGCCCATTCATATAGCCGCTCGAAATAGTCGGACGCATAGAACAGGTTCTTGCCCCAGTCGAAGCCCAGCCAGTGCACATCGGCCTGGATGGAATCGATATATTCCTGCTCTTCCCTGGTCGGATTGGTATCGTCGAAACGCAGGTGGCAACGGCCGCCATATTCCTGCGCAATGCCGAAATTGAGCGCGATCGACTTGGCGTGGCCGATATGCAGATAGCCGTTCGGCTCCGGCGGGAACCGGGTCACGATCTCCTTGTACCTTTTCGTGTCGAGATCGGCCTGGATGATGTCGCGAATGAAATCGCGCCCCGCCTCTGCCGTCACCGGTTCTGTCGTCGTCATCATAAAGTCCTAGCCGAATTCAGCGGCCCTTCTGCCAAATTCGTTGATCTGAGCCAAGCCCGCTTTGTCCGGGTGAAGGCTTTAGTTATGCACCGTTCCTGCTATACACCACCGCCCTTTCCGCTATCCCTGCCCCGCTCAATGACCGATTCCATCGTCACCCGCTTCGCCCCCTCGCCGACCGGCTTCCTCCACATCGGAGGCGCCCGCACCGCGCTGTTCAACTGGCTCTATGCCCGCGGCCGCGGTGGCAAGATGCTGCTCCGGATCGAGGACACCGACCGCGAGCGTTCCACCAGGGAGGCGATTGACGCCATCCTTGACGGGCTGAAGTGGCTCGAGCTCGATTGGGACGGCGACGTCATCTACCAGTTCAGCCGCGCCGCGCGCCACCGGGAGGTCGCCGAGCAGCTGCTCGCCGAAGACAAGGCCTATCACTGCTACGCCACACCGGAACAACTGACGGTGATGCGCGAGAAGGCGCGTGCGGAGGGCCGCACCCGGCTTTACGACGGCATGTGGCGCGACCGCGATCCCTCCGAGGCACCGGCCGGCATGAAGCCGACCATCCGCCTCAAGGCGCCGCTCACCGGCGAGACCGTGATCGAGGACCAGGTGCAGGGCCGCGTGGTCTGGCAGAACGAGAATCTCGACGATCTCGTGCTTTTGCGCGGCGACGGTACGCCGACCTACATGCTCGCGGTCGTGGTCGACGACCACGACATGGCCGTCACCCATGTCATCCGCGGCGACGATCATCTCATCAACGCCGCCCGACAGAAACAGATTTACGACGCGCTCGGCTGGGACGTTCCTAACATGTCGCATATCCCGCTGATCCACGGCCCCGACGGCTCAAAGCTGTCGAAGCGGCATGGCGCGCTCGGCGTCGACGCCTACCGCGCCATGGGATACCTGCCTGCCGCCGTACGGAATTACCTGGTCCGGCTCGGCTGGAGCCATGGCGACCAGGAAATCTTCTCGACCGAGGAGATGATCAAGGCGTTCGACCTGCCTGCGATCGGCCGCTCCGCAGCCCGCTTCGATTTTGCCAAGCTCGAAAACCTCAACGGCCACTACATCCGCACGAGCTCCGATCAATCCCTCGTGACACAGTTCGAGAGCGTGCTGGACTACGTTCCTAACGGCGCCGCGGTGAAGGCCAAGCTCAACCAGGCCACGCGCGCGCAGCTGTTGGCCGCGATGCCAAGCCTGAAGGAGCGCGCCAAGACGCTGATCGAGCTGATCGACGGCTCCTACTTCATTTTCGCCGATCGGCCGCTGCAGATCGACGCCAAGGCACAGGCGCTGCTGACCCCGGAAACCCGCGAATTGATCGGCCGGCTGCGCGCGGCGCTGACATCGGTTGCGCCCTGGACTGTCGAGACCACGGAAGCCGCGATGCGGGCGTTTGCCGAAGAGAACAACCTCAAGCTGGGCGCGGTCGCCCAGCCCTTGCGCGTGGCGCTGACCGGCAAAACCACCTCGCCCGGCATTTTCGAAGTGCTTTCGGTCCTGGGCCGTGACGAATGTTTGGCGCGCCTTGGTGACCAGGCCGGAAACCAGGCCGGGGATCAGGCTACCGCATAGTCGAGCCGCGCCTGCGGCGGCCATCTTGCAGCGCACATGGCAATACGATACCCATCTGTTTAGCCAGTTTTCTGGACAAATCCGGCCTGCCTCGCCATCTGAAAATGGCATTCAGTCAGCCCGCTAACGATCTCATCGGGGACGAACGATGGACGCAAAATCCGCAAGCAATACCGCGACCCTTACGATCGGCAACAAGACCTACGACTTCCCGATTCTGAGCGGCACCGTCGGGCCAGATGTCATCGACATCGCCAAGCTCTACGCCCAGTCCGGCATGTTCACCTACGACCCGGGCTTCACCTCGACGGGTAGCTGCCAATCGAAGATCACCTATATCGACGGCGACGCCGGCATCCTCGAATACCGCGGCTACCCGATCGAGCAGCTCGCCGAAAAAGGCGATTTCCTCGAAACCTGCTACCTGCTGCTCTACGGGGAATTGCCGACCAAGGCGCAGAAGGAAGACTTCGACCATCGCGTGATCCACCACACCATGGTGCACGAGCAGATGGCACGCTTCTTCCAGGGTTTTCGCCGCGACGCTCACCCGATGGCGATCATGGTCGCCGCGGTCGGCGCGCTCGCCGCATTCTATCACGATTCCACCGACATCAATGATCCGCAGCAGCGCATGATCGCCTCGATGCGGATGATCGCGAAGGTCCCAACTTTGGCGGCGATGGCCTACAAATACACCATCGGCCAGCCCTTCGTGTATCCGAAGAACTCGCTCGGGTTCGCTGAAAACTTCCTCCACATGTGCTTCGCGGTGCCGTGCGAGGAGTACAAGGTCAACCCGGTGCTGGCGGATGCGCTGGAGAAGATCTTCATCCTGCACGCCGACCATGAGCAGAACGCCTCGACCTCGACGGTGCGCATCGCCGGCTCCTCCGGCGCCAACCCGTTCGCCTGCATCGCCGCCGGCATCGCCTGCCTCTGGGGCCCGGCGCATGGCGGCGCCAACGAGGCGGCGCTGAACATGCTCTACGGCATTGGCTCGGTCGACAAGATTCCGGACTTCATCAAGAGGGTGAAGGACAAGAACAGCGAAGTCCGCCTGATGGGCTTTGGCCATCGCGTCTACAAGAACTACGATCCGCGCGCCAAGATCATGCAGAAGATGTGTCACGCCGTGCTCAAGGAGACCGGCCATGGCGACGATCCGATGCTGAAGGTGGCGCTGGAGCTGGAAAAGATCGCGCTGAGCGACGAGTATTTCATCAGCCGCAAGCTCTATCCGAACGTCGACTTCTATTCGGGCATCACGCTGAAGGCGATGGGCTTCCCGATGTCGATGTTCACCGTGCTGTTCGCGGTCGCCCGCACCGTCGGCTGGATCAGCCAGTGGAGCGAGATGATCGAGGATCCGCAGCAGAAGATCGGCCGTCCGCGCCAGCTCTATACCGGCGTCAGCCACCGCGACTATGTCGAGATCGACCAGCGGAAGTAACCGGCCGCTTCACCCCACTTTCGAAATCCCGCCCGAGATGGAGTATCCCGGGCGGGATTTTTGTTTGACCGGAGGCTTTGATCTCATCGCGTTTTAAGACGCGCGCCTTCCCTTGCGCATCGTCGCTAGCACGATGTCGGCGGCGCGCACGCTCGGCGGCTGGTGGCCGGTCGACATGATGGTGTCGAGCTTGGCGAAGGCATCGGCCTGCTTCTTGCGCTCCGGCGTATCCGACAACAGCGGGCGAAGCGCACGCGCGAGGTTTTCCGGTGTGCAGTCCTTTTGCAGGAATTCCGGCACGACATTCTCGCCCATGACGAGATTGGCTAATATCACCGACTGCACCTTGATCGCGCGCGAGAGAATGGCGGCCTCGGCGCCGCCGACACGATAGGCCGTGACCATCGGCACGCCCGACAGCGCAAGCTCGAGTGTGACGGTGCCGGACTTGGCGAGCGCGGCGCGCGCGATGCGGAACGCTGAGCGCTTCTCCTGCTCGCCAACGACAATCTTCGGCTCGACCGGCCACTTCTTCACGGCCTCACGGACCGCGTCGACGAGATGCGGCATGGTCGGCAGCATCAGGTCAAACGCCGCACCGTCTGCCCTTAATTTGCCGAGCGCCGCGCCGAACAACGCGACGTGGCGTCCGATTTCGCCGCGACGGCTGCCGGGCAGAACGAGCAACACCGGCGGCTCCGCCTCGCGCCGCGCCCGCTCATCCGCGTTGGGCCGGAGCGAGGTGAGCTGCTCGATCAGGGGATGACCGACATAGCTGCAGGGCGGCCCGCGCAGGCGGCGATAGGCCTCGGGCTCGAACGGCAACAGCGCCAGCACGTGATCGATGTAGCGGAGCATGGCGCGCGCTCGTCCCGGCCGCCACGCCCATACCGACGGCGAGACATAGTCGATGATGGGGATCGAATCATCCTTCGCGCGCACGCGCCGCGCCACGCGATGGGTGAAGTCGGGACTGTCGATGATGACGAGGATGTCCGGCGAAGCCGACATCACGGCAGCAGCCGTCCGCCGGATCAGCCGCAGGATCTTTGGCAATTGCGCGACGACCGCGGCAAGCCCGATGATCGAGAGCTCCTCGATCGGAAACAGCGAGTTCAATCCCTCGCGCGCCATGGCGCGGCCGCCGACGCCTTCGAACTCGACGGCGCCGCCGAGCCGCTGGCGCAACACTTTCATGAGGCCCGCCCCGAGCCGGTCGCCGGATTCTTCGGTGGCGACCAGGAAAATCCTCCGCCCGACGCTTGTTACCGCCCGCGCCGAGCTCACGCAGCGACCCCCACAATGAACAGGCGGGCCTTGTCCGCGGCTTCGATCATGGCCTGCGCCTCCGCCGCGATCGTATTGCCGGCGACGACGGCGATGCCGGCAAGCCCGGCATTCGCGGCACCTTCGACGGTGCGCGGGCCAATGGTCGGCAGGTCATAGCGCAGGTCCTGGCCGGCCTTCGGCGCCTTCACCAGCACGCCGCGGCCCAGCGGGCTGCGGATGCGGCCCTGCTCGCGCAGCCGCGCGATGCGTGCCAGCAGGCCGTCGGTGCCTTCGATATCCTCGATCCCGACCACATGGCCGTCGATCACGACCGCGGCCTGCCCGATGTCGAAGGGACTCAGCGCGGCCAGCACCTCGCGGCCTTTCGCAATGTCGACCTCCGCCCGTTCATCCGGTTTCGCCCCGCTCAGGCTTCCCTCGGGCAGCAGCAGGTCGGGCGCCACATCCTTGATCCCGACCATGCGAAACCCCTGGCCTTCCAGGATCCGCCCGATGCCCGACAACAGATGGTCGTCGCCGCCGCGGAAGGAAGCCCAGATTTTCCCGATCGCGCGCAGCGTGCCGAAATCCAGCCGCACCTCGGACAGCGCCGGGCGCACGAGAGCGCCGATGAACAGGAGGTCGCGGCAGCCTTCGTCGCGAAACAGCTTTGTGGCGCGGCCGAGCTGCCCGACAGCGATCCAGTGATGCCGGAAACGCTCCGCCTGTTTCGGATCGCAGGCCCCCTTGATCGCGAACAGCACCGGCGTGATGCCGCGACGCTCAAGCGAATCCGCGACCGCAAAGGGCATGGCGCCGCCGGCAGCGATCAGGCCGACGGGCGAAGAATTGTTTTGCGCCGGCGCAACCATGGTCAGTGCCGGCTGCCGTTCTCGGCCGGGAGGCACAACGGCCGATGCTTGCCGTCTCCGATGAAGGCGAGAATTTGCGCGATCGCGGGGTCTTCGGTCGCAAGCCTCTGCACGCTTTCGAGCCGTTCGGCAAAGATGCCGGGGCCGTGAAACAGTTTCTGATAGAAGGCGCGCACGGTGGCGAGCCGTTCCCGCGTGAACTTGCGGCGCTTCATGCCGATGATGTTGAGGCCCTCCAGCACCGCATACTGGCCGTTGACGAGGCCGAACGGAATCACGTCGCCGCGCACGCCGCAAACGCCGCCGACCATCACCTGGGGGCCGATCCGGGTGAACTGATGCACCGCGGAGAGCCCGCCGATATAAACGAAATCGCCGATCTCGCAGTGGCCGCCGAGCGTCGCCGAGGTCGCGAAGATCGCGTCATTGCCGACAAGGCAGTCATGGCCGACATGGCTGTTGTTCATGAAGAAGCCGCGGTCGCCGACTTTCGTCAGGCCGCCGCCCTTCATTGTGCCGATGTTCATGGTCACGCCTTCGCGCAGCGTGCAGCTTGAGCCGATCTCGAGCCGCGTCGGCTCGCCGCGATAGCTGAGATCCTGCGGCGCGCCGCCGAGCGCCACGAACGGCGAAATGACGCAATCGGCGCCGATTTTCGTGTGTCCCATCACCTGCACATGCGAGATCAGCTGGCAGTTCTCGCCGATCACGGCATTGGTCCCGATGATGCAATAGGGGCCGACCACCGTGCCGTCGCCGATCACGGCGCCATCCTCTACCCGCGCAGTGGGATCAATCTTGGCCATGTCGTCCTGTCAGTCGGTGAGCATCGCGCCGACGTCGGCCTGCGCCATGACAACGCCCCTCACCTTGGCTTCGCCGTGAAACCACCACATGGTGTTGCGGCGGCCGAGCGAGCGCATGTGATATTCGACGGTGTCGCCGGGCATCACGGGCTTGCGGAACTTGCACTTGTCGATGGTGAGGAAATAGACCGCGCGCGGCTTTTCGGTGCCTTCAACCGACTTGATGCCGATCACGCCGGCGGTCTGCGCCATCGCCTCGATCATCATCACGCCCGGATAGATCGGCCGGTCGGGGAAATGCCCGAGAAAGGGCGGCTCGTTGAAGGTGACGTTCTTGATGCCGATGCCGCTGTAGTCGGCGCGGATGTCGATCACCTTGTCGATCAACAGCATCGGATAGCGGTGCGGCAGCGTCTTCAGAATCTCGTTGATGTCTACGACCGCAAACCTGACTGGCGACGCCTCCTCCATCACTCCTGCCCTTCACCCTTCGGATCGGCCGCTTGATCACGCACCAGACGCTCCACCGCGACAATCTCCCTGAACCACTGCCTGGTCGGCTTGGCGAAATGCCCGCCCCAGCGGCCGTTTGGAGGAATGTCGTCCTTCACCGCGCTCATGGCCGTAACCTGCGCGCCGTCGCCGATCTTGAGGTGGTTGTTGATGCCGACCTTTGCTCCCAAAGCCACATTGTCACCAATCGTCAGGCTGCCCGCGAGCCCGATCTGGGCCGCCAGCAGGCAATGCCTGCCTATGGTCACATTGTGACCGATCTGAACCTGATTGTCGATTTTGGTGCCCTCGCCGATCACGGTATCGCGCAGGCTGCCGCGGTCGATGGTGGTGCCGGCCCCGATCTCCACGTCGTTCTGAATCACGACCCTGCCGGTCTGGGGGACCTTCAGATGCCCCTCCGGTCCGAAGAAGATAAAGCCATAGCCGTCCTGCCCGACGCTGCAGCCGGGATGGATCAGCACGTTGTTGCCGATCAGCGCGCATTGGATGGCCGTCCGCGCGCCGACATTGCAATCCCGGCCGATCTTGACGCCTGGCCCGATCACAGCGCCAGCGCCGATGACGGTACCAGCACCGATCTCGACATCGGCGCCGATCAGCACCAGCGGATCGACGATCACGCCGTCTTCCAGATGCGCTGATGGATCGATGATCGCCGACGGCGCGATCCCCCCAGAGCCGAACCAGGACGTCGGCCGCAGCGCATCTGCGTGCCATTCGCGGGCGAGTTGCACGAAAGCGCGAAAAGGCTGGGCGGCGCGCAGCACGGCGACATGGGCGGGAACGCGGGCCGCGAACCGCTCGCTGACCAGGCAGGCGCCGGCCTTGGTCGCGGCGAGCTGGTCGGCATATTTCAGATTGTCGAAAAAGGTCAGGTGCATCGGACCGGCTTCGTCAAGCGATGCCAGCCCCCTTACCTGCTGGCCGGCCCGGGACGGGTCGGCCAAATGCGCCTTCGTCCGCGCGGCGATATCGGCCAGCGTCGACGAAGGCGGTGTTGCAAAGAATGTCGGTTGCGCCATTCCCCCGTCGCAATCCACCTACGATTCGAACCAGAGAGGCGGCTCCGTCGAGGCGGAGCCGCGTTTCCATCCCTATTTGCCGTGTTCCGGCGGCGCTGACCAGTAAATTAGAACGACGTACCGCCGCCAAACTTGAACTGCTGGACGCGGTCAAACTGTCCCTTGGTCAGCGGGATCGCATAGTCGAAGCGCAGCGGTCCGAACGGCGAGGCCCAGATCAGGCCGACACCCACGGACGAGCGAACGACATTGCCATTGTCATAAACCAAGCCCGTGCAGGTTCCAGATGTCGGAGGCGTTACCGTCGGCCTAATACAGTTTGAATTGGCCGGCGTGGTCAACTCCCCTGTCGCAGCCCAGGTTGTCGGCCCCTGATAGTCCCACAGCCCGCCGGCGTCGGCATAGACCGCGCCCTTCAGACCCACTTCCTTGGGCAGGAACCAGAACGGCATCTGCAGTTCGAACGACGCACCCCAGTATTTGGTGCCGCCGAGCGCGTCCATGGTGCCGAACGGATTGATGTCGCGCGGACCGATACCGTTCGGGGCGAAACCACGAACGAGGTTCGGACCCATCTGGAATTGGTCGAGCATGCGCAGCTCGTTGTTGCCGATCTTGTTCAGCATGCCAGCCTGCACGTGGACCAGGCCGATGATATCGGAGACCAGCGGGGTGTAGTACTTGCCGTCGACCTGGCTCTTCAGATAGGTGACGTCGCCGCCGACGCCGGCGAAATCCTGGCGCCAGTCGATCAACAGACCGTCGGTCGGGTTCTTGTTGTTGTCGAGCGTGTTGTAGTTCAGGGAGTAGCCGACCGACGAGGTCAGGGTATGACCGCTCGCGAGTTCCTTGCGGATCGGCAGCGAAGCTTCGCCGTCGCTGTAGCACCACAGGCCCAAGCCCGAGGCGTCGGTCGCGGTTTGCGTCCCATCTAGTGATGTTACTGTGCCCGTGGCGCCTGGACGATTAGCCGCCACCCACGCCGGCGAGGGGTTGAAGGCAAGCAGTCCGTTAGTTGTGGTGTTGTTACAGTTGGCGAGATAGTTCGGCAGCGAGATGTCCTGCTCATAGATCGAATAGCGCAGCTGCAGCGTCAGGTCCTCGCGCAGCTGGAAGCCGAGCCGCGGGCTGAAGCCGATGGTCTTGGTGCCGTACGAGATGAAGCTGTTGGGCAGCTGCTGGCGGTAATAGGCGTCAAGGCCGAGCGCGACGCGGTAATCCAGCACATAGGGATCGATGTAGGACAGCGAGAGGCCGCGTGCATACTGACCGTAGGTCACCGCCGCCTTCGCAAACAGGCCGCGACCGAGGAAGTTGCGTTCGGAGATACTGACTTCGCCGAGCGCGCCGTCGGTGGTCGAATAGCCGCCCGAGACCGAGAAGTCGCCGGTGGATTTTTCCTCGAGATCGACGACGAGAATCACGCGGTCGCTCGAAGAGCCCGGCTCGGTCGATATCTTCACGCTCTTGAAGAAGTCGAGATTCTTCAGCCGGCGCTCGGCGCGGTCGACCAGCGCGCGGTTGTAGGCGTCGCCTTCGGACAGATCGAACTCACGGCGAATCACGTAGTCGCGGGTGCGGGTATTGCCGCGGATGTTGATGCGCTCGATATAGGTGCGCGGCCCTTCCTCGATGGCGAACACCACCGAGACGGTGTGGGCTTCGAAATTGCGGTCGCCGCGCGGGCGCACCACGGCGAAGGCATAGCCGCGACGCGACGCCTCGATCTGCATTTCCTCGACGGACTTCTCGAGCGCCTCGACGTTGTAGAGCGAGCCGACACCGACGCGCGAGTAGATGCGCAGCGAGCCGACATCGAGATTGGCGATGCTCGACTGGAAGTCGACGGAACCGACGCGATATTGCTGGCCTTCCTCGATCTTGAAGGTGACCATGAAGCCCTTGCGCTCCGGATCATATTCCGTGAGCGCGGCCACCACCTGCACGTCGGCAAAGCCGTGCTTCAGATAGAAGCGGCGAATCAGGTCGCGGTCGGCCTCGACGCGGTCGGGATCGTAGACGTCGTTGCCGCCGAGGAAACTCAGAAGGTTCGACTCGTGGGTCTTGATGATGTCCTTGAGGCGATAGGACGAATAATAGCTGTTGCCGACGAACTCGATGGATTTGACCGATGTCTTCGCCCCCTCCGTGATCGTGAACACGAGATCCACACGGTTGTTGGGCTGCTCGATGATCTCGGGCGTGACGGACACATCATAGCGACCGGAATGGCGGTAGATTTCCACGATACGCTGGGCGTCCGACTGCACCATGGGACGCGATAGGGTTCCGCGCGGCTTGGACTGGATTTCAGCTGTAAGCTGTTCGTCCTTGACCTTCTTGTTGCCCTCGAAGGCGACGCGGTTGATGACGGGATTCTCGATGACGGTGACAACGATCCTGCCGCCTGGACGGCTGATACTCACGTCCTGGAACAGGCCGGTTTCGATCAGCGCCTTCAGGCCGTCGTCGATCGAGGCGTTATCCAGCCTGCCGCCGGGTCCAGCCTTGAAGTAGGAACGGATCGTTTCGATCTCGACGCGGCGGTTCCCCACGACCTCGACGGAATTCAGCGTCTGCGCGGCCGCCTGCGAAGAGACAAGCGTCACCGCCAGCGGGCCAACCACCGGCACGGCGAACATGATCAGGGCGGCGACCAAGCCCCCCCGGACTCGCAATCCAAACTTCATGCGCGACGCGCCCTCGTCATTACCGTACCGGTCCGTACCCAAACGAGCCGGCAGATTCCCATCGTTGCCTTCGGTTGTAGCCAAATTCGCCGAGCCGGCAACTTACGATCTCCGTCCAATTCCAATTTCATTCCAAGACGTTGCCGATAGGCAACGTCACAAAAAAGCCGCGCTTCACGAGGCCGCCAGACGTGAACTCAGATGCAGGATGTCATGATAGGTCGCAAACACCATCAGCATCAGCACAAGCCCCAATCCGATGCGGAATCCCATCTCCTGCGCCCGTTCCGAAAGGGGGCGTCCGCGCACGGCTTCCACCGCATAGAACAGAAGGTGGCCCCCATCGAGCAGCGGAACCGGGAACAGGTTCAAGAGCCCGATCGAGATGGAAAGCACCGCGGAGAGGTGAATCAGTGCCGCAAGGCCGATGGTGGCGACCTGGCCCGAGATCTGGGCGATTCGCAGCGGTCCGCCGATCTGGTCGGCGGCTTCACGGCCGGTGAAGACGCCGCCGATATAGGCGAGCGTGCGGTCGACCACGAACCAGGTTTCCTTGATTCCCAGCCAAAACGCGGTGGCCGGATCGACGCGCTCGGTGACGGTATCACCGGGCGCGGTCTGGCGGGTGATGCCAAGCACCCCCAACCGCTGGGTATTGCCGAAGGCGTCCTTAACCTCACGCATTTGCGGCGTGCCGGTCAATGTGACGGTGCCGTCGCCGCGCTTGACCGTGAAGGTCAGGGTGTCACCGGCACGGGTGCCGACGATGCGCTGCATGTCGGTGAAGCTGTCGATCCTGCTGCCGTCGATCGAAGTGACGATATCGCCGACCTGGAACCCGGCGGTGGCGGCCGCGCTGTTGGCTTCGACCTTGTCGACGCGCGCGGTCGTGCTCGGCTTGCCAAAGAAGGTGAAGAGGCAGGTGAAGATCAGGATCGCCAGGATGAAATTGGCGACCGGGCCGGCGGCGACGATGGCCGCGCGCGGGCCCACCTTCTTGTGGTGGAAGCTGCCGGCGAGCTCTTCGTCCGTCATCTTGGCGAGCGCCTCGGCCGACGGCGTCGAAGCCTCGGTGTCGTCGCCGAAAAACTTGACATAGCCGCCCAGCGGAATCGCCGAGACCTTCCAGCGGGTGCCATGGCGGTCGTTGAAGCCGACAAGCTCCGGCCCGAAGCCGAGCGAGAACGTTAACACTTTCACGCCCGCCCAACGGGCGACCAGGAAGTGACCAAGCTCGTGAAAGAAAACAACGATGGTCAGGACGAACAGGAAGGGGACGACGTAGCCGACGAGCACATGGCTCAAGTTATTGAAACTATGCAGGAAAAATTCAGCCATTCGAATCCCCTCAATCGGAACCGAAAGGCCCCGCCCCAACCCTCTAAGATGCCTTTAAGGCAATTTGAGGCAATAGGGTGGCGGCCTTATTTCGTGCGCTATGGTCAACGGCTATGGCGTCGTCGGCCGACTCCAGCGGCGCCAGATTGCCGGAGCGAATCCAGGCTTCCAGGGTCGCTTCGACCAGTCGTGCGATGGCGCCGAATCTGATCTTGCCGGCGATAAAGGCCGCGACCGCCACCTCGTTCGCAGCGTTGAATACCGTAGTCGCGCCGCGACCGGTCCTTAATGATTCGTAAGCGAGTCGCAGCGCCGGGAACCGCTCAAAATTGGGTTCCTCGAAGGTGAGCTGGCCGATCTTGGCGAGGTCGAGCTTGGCCGAAGGTCCCTTGATCCGATCCGGCCAACCCAGGCAGTGCGCGATCGGGATTCGCATGTCGTGCACGCCGAGCTGCGCGACCACCGAGCGGTCGGAGAACTCGACCATGCCGTGCACGATCGACTGCGGATGTATCAGCACGTCGATTTCGTCCGCCGTTAGCGAGAACAGATGGGCCGCCTCGATCACTTCGAGGCCCTTGTTCATCATCGACGCCGAATCGATAGTGTTTTTCTGGCCCATGCTCCAGTTCGGATGCTTCAGCGCCTGCGCAAGGGTGGCTTGCTCTACGTCGGCAGCGGCCCAGGTGCGGAACGGTCCGCCTGACGCTGTGATGATGACCCGAACCAGCTCCTCGCGGTTTCCGGAGCCGAGCGCCTGGAACAGCGCATTGTGCTCGGAATCGGCAGGGAGAATGCAGGCGCCCGCCTTCAGCGCGCGCTGCATGAAGAAATCGCCGGCACAGACCAGGCATTCCTTGTTGGCGAGCGCGACGGTCGCGCCGCGATCGACCGCAGCAAGCGCGGGCTTCAGGCCGGCCGCGCCGCTCACCGCAGCCATCACCCAGTCCGCAGGTCGTGCGGCCGCTTCGATGATCGCGCTTTCGCCGGCGCCGCATTCGGTGCGCGTGCCGGCCAACGCTTCCTTCAATTCGTTGAACCGGCTCGCATCAGCGACTGCGACAAAGCGCGCGTCGAATTCCCTCGCGAGCGCAGCCAATCCCTGCACATTGCCGTTGGCGGTCAGCGCCTCCACCCGGTAGCGGTCGCGCGCGCCGCGCAGCAAATCCATCGTACTGTCGCCGATCGAGCCGGTGGCCCCGAGTACGGTGACGCTGCGTACAGCCGAGGCTGCGGTCTTGTTGTTACGCAAGGGAACTGCGCTCATTTGCTCACCAAACCATAAGAGCGCGGCCGACGCCATCCACGCCGCCCCGCAAAAATCCGAAAATTGCCGCCAGTGCGATCGCGGCAACAAAACCGTCCAGGCGATCCAGTAGCCCGCCATGGCCCGGAATTATGTGACTTGAGTCCTTTACGCCGAACCGGCGCTTGACGGCGGATTCGAACAGATCGCCGAATTGCGAGGCGATCGACAGCACCGCGGCGAGCAGCAGCATCGGCCAGATCCTGCCGAAGCCGAACGTGGCGAAGCCGGCCGCGACGACAAGGCTCGCCGCGAAACCGCCGAGCGCGCCGGCCCAGGTCTTTTTCGGACTGACCCGCGGCCAGAGTTTTGGTCCGCCGACGGCGCGGCCGGCGAAATATCCGCCGATATCGGTCGCCCACACCACCAGCAACACCAGGATCAGCGCGGCCAGGCCTTGCGCCTGATCAAGTCGGACCACGACGGAGGCCAGCAGCGCGATGGCGGCATAAAGAAAACCGGCGACGGTCCAGCGGCGCGGCTGGCGCGACAGCACGGCGACGCTCGCGAGCCCAATCGCAAGCATCAGCAGCGAAGCATCGATCTTGTCGAGCGCGAGGCCCAGCCCGGAAAGCGCCAGCGCGCCAATGCCCGCGATCACGACGGCCTTTCGGCGCGCCGCGCCCACCACCGTCAGCCATTCGATGTAGAGGCCGATGGTCGCTAGCGTCACCAGCGTGATCCACCACCAGCCGCCGGCATAGGCGGCTCCGATCGCAACCGGCGCCATCACCAACGCGGCGGCGACGCGCATCAAGAGATTGCGCGAATCCTGTCCGGCGACCGCGGCCGGCGCGGCTTCGTGCTCGCTCACGATCCGGTTTTCGCAACGAGCCCGCCGAACCGGCGCTCGCGTTTGCCGTATTCGGCGATCGCGCCCTCCAGCGCCGCCTTGTCGAAATCCGGCCAGTGGATCGGCACGAAGACGAGCTCGCTATAGGCCGCCTGCCACATCAGGAAATTCGACAGCCGCTGCTCGCCGCTGGTGCGGATGATCAGATCGGGATCGGGGATGTCGGGCGCGTCGAGATATTGCCCAAGCGTGTCGGCATCGATCGATGCGGGATCGCGCCTGCCCTCGGCGACCTCGCGCGCGAGCCGCTGGGCAGCGTTCGCGATTTCCTGCCGCGATCCGTAGTTGAAGGCGACGACGAGGGTGAGTGTGCTATTTTGCTTCGTCAGCTCTTCCGCTTCGCTCAGCAGCGCGCAGATATCGGGATCGAGGCCGGCGCGCTCGCCGATCACCCGCACCCTCACCCCGTCGCGATGCAGGGTCGCGAGATCGTTGCGGATGAAGCGCCGCAGCAGGCCGAAGAGATCGCCGATCTCGCTCGCCGGCCGCGACCAGTTTTCCGAAGAGAAGGAAAAGATGGTGAGATAGAGGATGCCGAGCTCATGCGCCGCGCGGACCACGCGGCGCAGCGCTTCCACGCCGCGGCGATGGCCTTCGGCGCGTGGCAGGCCGCGCGACGCCGCCCAGCGGCCGTTGCCGTCCATGATGATCGCAACATGCAGCGGACCGTCGGATCGGTCTTGTCCTTCCGTTGCGGGGACGGCGGCGTTCGACATTGGTCGATCCTTAGACGGTGAGGATTTCTTTTTCCTTGGCCGCAAGCAACTGGTCGATCTCCGCGATCATGCCATCGGTGGCCTTTTGCACGTCGGCCGCGAAGCGCTCCTGATCGTCCTCGGAGATCTCGTGGTTCTTCTCGAGCTTCTTCACGGTGTCGAGCCCGTCGCGGCGGACATGGCGGACAGCGACCTTGGCCGCTTCGGCGTATTTGTGCGCGACCTTCACGAGCTCTTTGCGGCGCTCCTCGTTGAGCTCGGGGATGCGCAGGCGAAGCACCTGCCCTTCGGTCGCGGGCGAGAGGCCCAAATTGGAATCGACGATTGCCTTCTCGACCGCCTTCACCATCGACTTGTCCCAGACCTGCACCGAGATCAGCCGCGGCTCCGGCACGCTGACGGTGGCGAGCTGGTTCAATGGCATGTGCGAACCGTAGGCCTCGACCTGCACCGGCTCGAGCATCGAGGCCGAGGCGCGGCCGGTGCGAAGGCCGCCGAGTTCATGCTTGAGCGACTGGGTCGCGCCCTGCATGCGGCGCTTCAACTCGTTGATGTCGAAATTACCCGTGGGCATAACGCTCTCCCCTTCCACAAAAGCTCTTGTCGAGGCGCCCGGCCGGAACAACTCAACCGGCGACGATGGTCCCGTGGCCTGTTCCGCGCAGAATCGCGCCTATCGAACCGGGCTCGGCGATCGAGAAGACGATGATAGGCAGCGACGTCTCGCGGGCAAGGGCGAATGCAGTCGCATCCATGACCTTGTAGCCCGCTTCGATCGCCTGCGAATGGGTCAGCCGGTCGAAACGCTTGGCGGAAGGGTCTTTTTTGGGATCGGCGCTGTAGACCCCGTCGACATTGGTCGCCTTCAGGACGGCCTTGGCGTCGATTTCGGCCGCGCGGAGCACGGCGGTCGTGTCCGTGGTGAAGAAGGGATTGCCGGTTCCCCCGCCGAGCAGCACGATCCGGCCCTCGGCCAAGCATTTGTGCGCTGCACTGCGGGTAAACAGGTCGCAAATCTCGGGCATCACAAAGGCCGACAGCGTCCGCGCCGGCGTGCCCTTGCGCTCGATCGCCGCTTCCAGCGCCAGGCAATTCATGACGGTCGCGAGCATGCCCATGGTGTCGCCGGTCGGCCGCGACACGCCACGCGAGGAGACCTCGACGCCGCGGACCATGTTGCCGCCGCCCACGACCACGGCGATCTCGGCGCCGAGTTTTTGCGCGGCGATCAGGTCGGAAGCGATTCGGTCGACGGTGGCCTGGTCGATTCCGGCACCGTTGCTTCCGGCAAGGTATTCGCCGGAAATCTTGATCACCACGCGACGATAGACCGGCTCCGCCATCGATGATTGCTTCCCTGTCCCGCGCGGCCACTTCCCTGGCGCGAGGCGCGCCTGAAGGATGAGCCGGCCCTTACTTCTTGCCGCTGGCGGCGGCGACTTCGGCCGCGAAGTCCGATTCCTGCTTCTCGATTCCCTCGCCGAGAGCATAGCGCACAAATCCGGTGATCTTCACCGGCGCGCCGACCTTGCCCTCAGCTTCCTTCAGCGCCTGGGCAACCGACTTGCCGCTGTCGTGGATGAAGGCCTGCTCGAGCAGGCAGACTTCCTTGTAGAAGGTCTTGAGGCCGGACTCGACGATCTTCTCAATCACGTTCTCGGCCTTGCCCTGCTGGCGGTACTTGTCGGCCAGCACGTCCTTCTCGCGCTTGACCAGGTCAGCGGGAAGGCCGGCCGGGTCGATCGCCTGCGGGTTGGCGGCGGCGACATGCATCGCGAGCTGGCGGCCGAGGGTGGCGAGCTCATCGGTCTTGCCAGCCGACTCCAGCGCGACGATGACGCCCATCTTGCCGGCGCCTTCGATCACGGCGTTGTGGATGTAGCTCGACACCAGGCCCGAGCCTACTTCGAGCGAAGCGGCGCGGCGCAGCGTCATGTTCTCGCCGATGGTGGCGATCGCATCCGCAATAGCGGCTTCCACCGTGATGTCGCCGACCTTGGCCGCCTTGATTTTCTCGATGTCGGCGCCGGCGTGGAGCGCGACCTGGCCGATCATCTTGACCAGTCCCTGGAAGTGCTCGTTGCGCGCGACGAAGTCGGTCTCGGAATTGACCTCGACCACGACGCCCTTGGTGGCCTTGGTGACGGCCGCGATCAGACCCTCTGCGGCGACGCGGCCTGCCTTCTTTGCCGCCTTCGACAGGCCCTTCTTGCGCAGCCAGTCCTGGGCGGCCGTCATGTCACCGCCGGTCTCGGTCAACGCGGCCTTGCAATCCATCATGCCTGCGCCGGTCGACTCGCGCAGATCCTTGACCATCGCTGCGGTGATTGTAGCCATTGCTAAGCGTCCTTCTGCCTGTCCGTGCTGACGGTGACGCGGCGTTTCCCGGCCCGGCCTGCGCCTGCCATCAGGTAATGCTTGGATCAAATCGAAAGCGATGGCCGGCGGGGTACCGGCCATCGTGATTGTTATTCCGCTTCCGCCGTGAGCGCCTTGGCCTTGGCGACCCAGGCATCCGCGCGGCTCGGAAGACCGACTTCTTCGCCGATCTTGTGTGCGGTGTCGTGATCGAGCTCGGCGAGCTGCCAGTAGTGGAAGATGCCGAGGTCGTTGAACTTCTTCTCGATCGCGCCGGAGACGCCCGGCAGCTTCTTGAGGTCGTCGGCGGTGCCGCGCGGACCGGCCAGGCCCTGGAAGCCGCTCGTGGTCGGCGCAGTCGGGATCTCTTCGGCAACCGGCTGGGCCGAAGCGCCGATATCGATCCCCGAGTCGCCCTGCCCGCGTGAGATACCGTCGATCGCGGCGCGCGCGACGAGATCGCAATACAGCGAAATGGCGCGGCCGGCGTCGTCATTGCCCGGCACCACAAAGGTGATGCCCTTGGGGTTGGAATTGGTGTCGACGATGGCGGCAACGGGAATGTTGAGGCGCTGCGCCTCGGCGATCGCGATGTCTTCCTTGTTGGTGTCGATCACAAAGATCAGGTCGGGCAGGCCGCCCATGTCCTTGATGCCGCCGAGCGAACGGTCGAGCTTGTCGCGCTCGCGCTGCAGGGTCAGCCGCTCCTTCTTGGTGTATTGCGAGCCCTCGCCGGAGCCCAGCATCTCGTCGAGCTGGCGCAGCCGCTTGATCGAAGCGGACACCGTCTTCCAGTTGGTCAGCGTGCCGCCGAGCCAGCGCGAATTGACGAAATACTGCGCCGAGCGCTTGGCCGCTTCGGCGACGCCATCCTGCGCCTGCCGCTTGGTGCCGACGAACAGGATACGACCGCCCTTGGCGACGGTGTCGCTGACCGCCTGCAACGCGCGATGCAGCAACGGCACGGTCTGGGCGAGGTCGATGATGTGGATGTTGTTGCGGGCGCCGAAAATGTACTCCGCCATTTTCGGATTCCAGCGGTGCGATTGGTGACCAAAGTGCACGCCAGCTTCAAGCAGCTGGCGCATAGAGAATTCAGGTAGCGCCATGGATCTAGTTCTCCGGTTGGTTCCTCCGGAAACGTGTGAGCAAACGAGCCTGTTGGCCCGGTTGCCACCGGACGGCCTTGTCAGCCATGTTTCCGTGTGAGATGGCGCGGTATATAGCCGGTTTTCGGGGATACGCAAGGAAATAAGGCCAGTTTTCGGGCCTATTTGCCCCTCGAACGGGTTTTTCGGCCCTCAAACGACCATATCGACGTTGCCGTCGTTCAGCCGGTAGATGCCCCCGACCACCCTGAGCTTGTTCTGATCGACTGCGGCGTTGAGGATCGGCGCGGCCGATTTGAGCTTGATGACATTGTCGATCACGTTCTGGCAGATGGCATTGTCGAGCTGATTGCCGGGCTGCTGCGCGACGGCCTTGACCGCAGGCGACAGGCCCGCGACCAGCAGGGGCAAATGTCCCGGCAGCGGCTTGTCGTCCTTGAGCGATTTGATGGTGGCGTCCACCGCGCCGCAGGCGTCATGGCCCAGGACGAGGATGAGGGGCACGTTGAGCACCGCCACAGCATATTCCAGACTCGCCACCGTCTCGTCAGTGGCGAAATTGCCGGCGACCCGGCAAACAAAGAGATCGCCGCGCCCACTGTCGAAGGCATATTCAGGCGCGATGCGCGAGTCGGCGCAGCTCAGGATGGCGGCATAGGGATTCTGGCCGCCCACCAGCGCCTCACGTTCATGCCTGAAATCATGCCGCTGCGCCACGCCATCCACATAGCGCTCATTGCCGGCCATCAGCCGTTTCAGCGATGCGTCCGGAGAGAGCACGTTTTGCGGCTTTGGCGGAGCCTTGGCTTCCTTGGCGTGGGTGCGGCTAGCGAGCGACAGTCCCGTGGCCGAGGCCGCCAGGAGAAAGCCTCGCCGCGTGATGGCTGACCGGCGCAACGCGTCTTGCCGACAGATCTCGCACATGGAAGCCCCCTCGCAGATCAGCGCTCCGGCTTCAATAGCATGAACCGGAGCGCTGGGCGCGGGTGTGGTCAGCATTATTGGCCCACCGCTCCGGCAGCAACTGAAGGCCACCATCCAGCAAGCGCCGGTCAGACCTGATAGAGGCGGCCTGACCGACGAATCGTCAGCATTTGGCGACGTTCGGTGGGCATTTCTTGGCGGTCGGCGCGACGGGGCGTGGCGGCGGCGCCGCAGGTCGCGGGGGCGGCGGCGGCGCCGGCCGGGCGATCTGCGGGGCCGGACGTGGCGGTGGCTGAGGTGCGGCCATCCGCGGCGGCGGTGGCGGCGGGGCGATCCGGGTCACTTGGGGTTGGGGGCGAGCTGCCGGTGGCGGAGGCGGTGGGGCGGCTCGCCTCACCTCAGGCCTGATCTCCTGCTGCAAGGCCGGCCGCATCGGCGCCACCGGCTTGGACTGCGTCACCGGAGGCGTCAGCTTCTCATGCACGGCCGGCTTTTCGGCCAGCGGCACGTTGGCATGCGACTGCGAAGGCGGGGTAAGCTTGGTCTCGCCGGGCTTTGCCGGCGCGGTGTTGGCCGTACTCGCGGGATTGGCCGTCGTGGCGTGCTCCTGGACATTTGGATGCCCGGCGGTCGGTGTCGTGGTCTGGGGCATGAGCTTGGTGTTGGCCGGCTGCGAGATGCCAGACTTGGCGTTGACGCCGGGCGCCGTCGACGTCTCCGCTGGCTTGTTGGGGTTTGCCGTATTCGAACGGGTCCCCTGACCGCCCGGCTGCGACGTGTCCAGCTTCGTGTTATTCGGCGTCAACCCACCGGGGCCGGTGGTACCCGGGACCCCACCCTTGCTCGCCTCGTTGCCCTTGCCGGCTTGAGCGGGAAGTGCCGTTCCGCTCGGGCTACCGGGCAGAGCATTGCCCGGCTTGAGGTTCGCCGTTCCCTGTTGGCTCCGCGTTCCCGACTGGGCGCCTGTTCCTTGCTGGGTCCCGGTCCCCAGCTTCGTTACCGTTCCCTGTGGCGGCGGCGTCGTTGTAGCGGAAGTGGACGTCGCGTTCGCCGGAAAGACCGCCTTGGTTGAGGTTTTTGCGTTCGTATCGATGAGCGCATGCTGGGGTACCGGCGCCTGGCCCGAGCTGATCGCCGCTGCTTTCATCTGTAGCGACTTTGATATCGGCGGCGCCACGCCGGTCTGATTGTTGGCGGCAGCGGCCACGATATTGTTCTGCGTTGTCGGCGCGACGTTGATGGTGTTGTTGATGATCGTCGTGTTGTGGATGTTGTTGAAAATGATGTTGTTCGGCGGCGGCGCGACATAGATCGGCGGCCTGCAAAAAACCGGAATCGGCACGAACACCGGCTGTGGGAGAATAAACAACCCGACCGGGGCGTATGGCGGCGTCAGCACCACGAAATCGAGCGGCGGCGGCGGCAGCCAGAACACCGGCGCCGGGGGCGGCGGTGCGAAGTCGAAATCCGGATCGCCGAAATAGAGCACTGGACGGTCGACATAGACGACCTCATCCGGCGGCGGCGGAGGCAGGTCGTAATCGATCATCGCAAATGTCGGCGGTGGCTCCAGCGCCGCGGACAGAATCGTCAGGCGCCGGCGCGCATCCCATGCGTGTGGCCCACGCGGATAGCGCCGCGAATAGGACCAATAGGCGTCTGGCGTATCGGCGAGATAGGTGCGGCGCCAGGTGATCGCCTCACGCCGCGCGGCGAGGATCGCCCTCACCCGCCGCGCCAGGGGATCGCCGGGATAGGCCACGAGAAAATCCTCATAGCCCTGCATGGTGTCGCGCGCCAGAGCTGCAGTGAACGCCTCCTGCGCGCCGAGATCGCGCATCGGCCGGTCGCGGATCGCGGCGACCTGATCGGGCGTGCCTTGCACTGCCGGCGCGTCCGGCGCGCGATCGAAGAAGGTGAACTGCATCTGGATCTTCTGCGCATCCCAGGGGATCTGCGCGCCCTTGGTGTTTTCGCTGACGCGCAGGCGCACGCGATCGAAAACGTCAGGCAGCGACAGCCCGCCGGTGCGAATCATTTCCGCCAGCGCTTGCGCATAGGCGCCGTAGGGGCCGGGCTCGCTGGGCGCGACCGTGCCGGGCGCGGCGTTGAACGCGATCAGCGAGTTCGGCGCGGGATCAACCAGCGCAAGGCCGCTCGCGATCGGGTTTCCGCCTTCGACGAAGGGCTGCTGCCGCGCGGCATCGAGCACGAAGACACTGGCCTTCAACGGCGCTGAGGCGAATTCGCGCGTGTAGTCGCTGACCCGCAGCCCCTCGATCGGAATGTCGGTGTCGCGGTTGATCGTTGAATCGACCGGAATGAAGTAGTTCTCGCCAGCGAGCTGCACGCCATAACCGGAGAGATACACCATGGCGACGGTGTTGGCGGGATCGCTCTCCACTTTCTGCATGAAATCGCGAAAGGTCTTGCGCAGCGAGTCGGCGTCGAGGTCGCGCGCGCCGATAACGTCGAAGCCAGCGGCCTGCAAGGTCTGGGCGATCAGGCCGGCATCGTTGGCCGTGGTTGCAAGCGGTGCCTTTGCATAGGCCGCGTTCCCAACCACGAGTGCTATGCGCTTCTCCTGCGGCTGTTGGGCTGCCGCTGTGCAGTTCCATGCCGCAAGCGCGAACAACAGGAGTAAGCTCCGAGTAAGGAAAGAAATCTTTTTGGCCGGCCTCATGGCTTTCCACCCCGTCAAAGCAAAGGTTCTCGCATTCAGCCCGGCCCAGGCTGAACATTAATTGAATGAATTGCGCTACAAACAAGGCGCGGCGGCGCATTTTAGATGCGCCTGATCTCAAGTGAAGCTACAGCGTCTCCACCATCTCGACGCCCGTGACCGCCTTGATCGCGCCGGCGATCTGCGGCGACACCTGGAAGCGGCCTTCGAGCTTGAATTCCACCTCGGTCTGCATATCGAGCCGTAGCACGATCGCGATATCGCCGCTGCCGGATTGTCCCGCCGGCGGCGACAGCCGCTTGGCGATGGAATCCAGCGGCTTGGTATCGCGGAGGAATATCCGCAGCCCCTTTTGCGTTTTCGCGGCGGCGTCATCCAGCGGCTCGGCATGCAGCACGCGGGCGCGCACGTCCTCGCCCTGCAATTCGGCGCCGAGTTGCAGCAATACGGCGGCGCCAGGCTCGAGCACGTCGCGATATTGCGCGAGCCCTTCGGAGAACAGCACCGCCTCAAAGTGGCCCGTGGGATCAGAGAGTCCCATGATGCCCATCTTGTTGCCGGTCTTGGTGCGGCGCTCTATGCGCGAGACCACGGTGGCGGCGACCTTGCCCGCGGTTGCGCCGGTCTTCACCGCGCGGGAGAACTCCGCCCAGGATTGCACGCGCAGGCGCTTGAGCACCGTCACGTAGTCATCGAGCGGATGGCCGGACAGGAAAAAGCCGATCGCATCGTATTCGCGGCGCAGCCGCTCGGCCGGCAGCCACGGCTCGATCTGCGGCAGCATGATGGTCGGCGCATCGGCGGCGTTGCCGAACATGTCGTTCTGGCCGATCGTTGCCGCCTCATGGCTGCGCTGGCAGGCGGCGAGGATCGCATCCGCACCGCCAAAGACGCGGGCGCGGTTCGGCTCCAGCGTATCGAAGGCGCCGGCAGCGGCGAGGCTCTCGATGACGCGCTTGTTGATCGCGCGCGGATTGACCCGCGCAGCGAAATCCGCCAGCGACGTGAACAGGCCCTTCTTGCGCTCCTCGACGATCATCTCGATAGCCTGGGGACCTACGCCCTTGAGCGCGGCGAGCGCGTAATAGATCGTGTTTTCGCCGACCTCGAAGGTCGCGCCGGAGCGGTTGATGTTCGGCGCCTCGACCTTGATGCCGAGCCGTTGCGCCTCCGAGCGGAATTCCGAGAGCTTGTCGGTATTATTCAGTTCGAGCGTCATCGACGCCGCCAGAAATTCCACCGGATAATGCGCCTTCATATAGGCGGTGTGATAAGACACCAGCGCATAGGCCGCGGCGTGGCTCTTGTTGAAGCCGTAGTCGGCGAATTTCGCCAGCAGCTCGAAGATGGTCTCGGCCTGTCCCTTCGGCACGTTGTTCTTGACCGCGCCCTCGACGAAGACGGTGCGCTGCTTCTCCATCTCTGCGCGGATCTTCTTGCCCATGGCGCGGCGGAGCAGGTCGGCTTGTCCCAGGGTATAGCCCGCCATCTGCTGCGCGATCTGCATCACCTGCTCCTGGTAGATGATGACGCCGAACGTTTCTTTGAGGATCGGCTCCAGGATCGGGTGCAGATATTCCGGCTCTTCGTCGCCATGCTTGCGTGCGCAATAGGTCGGGATGTTCGCCATCGGGCCCGGCCGGTACAGCGCGACCAGCGCAATGATGTCCTCGAAGCGGTCGGGGCGCATGTCGACCAGCGCACGCCGCATGCCCTGGCTTTCCACCTGGAACACGCCGACCACGTCGCCCCGCGCCAGCATCTGGTAGCTCGCAGGGTCCTCGATTGAGAGCGTCGCCAGATTGACGTCGATCTTGCGCTGCTTCAGCAGCTTCACCGCGACGTCGAGCACGGTCAGCGTTTTCAGGCCAAGGAAGTCGAACTTGACGAGGCCGGCGGGCTCGACCCATTTCATGTTGAACTGGGTCACGGGCATGTCGGACTTGGGATCGCGATAGAGCGGCACCAATTCGCTCAAGGGGCGATCGCCAATCACGATGCCGGCGGCGTGGGTCGACGCATGCCGGGTCAGGCCTTCCAGGCGCTGGGCGATGTCGAAGGCGCGCGCCACCACGGGGTCCTCGTCGCGGAAGGCCTGCAGCTTGGGCTCGCCGGCGATCGCGGCCGCCAGCGTCACCGGTGCGGCGGGATTCTGCGGCACAAGCTTCGTCAGCTTGTCGACCTGCCCATAGGGCATCTGCAGCACGCGCCCGACGTCGCGCAGCACGCCGCGCGCCTGAAGCGTGCCGAAGGTGATGATCTGCGCGACCTGGTCGCGGCCATAGCGCTGCTGCACATAGGAGATCACCTCGCCGCGGCGGTCCTGGCAGAAGTCGATGTCGAAGTCCGGCATCGACACGCGCTCGGGATTGAGGAAGCGCTCGAACAGCAGCCCAAAGCGGATCGGATCGAGATCGGTGATGGTGAGCGCCCAGGCGACCAGCGAGCCCGCGCCCGAGCCGCGGCCGGGCCCAACCGGAATGTCATGGGTCTTGGCCCATTTGATGAAGTCGGAGACGATCAGGAAGTAGCCCGCATAATTCATGCGGTTGATGACGTCGATCTCGAAGGCGAGCCGCTTCTGGTAGTCCTCTTCGGTCGTGCCCTGCGACAGGCCGTGCACCTTCAGCCGGTTGGCAAGCCCCTCCTCCGCCTGACGCTTCAGCTCGTCCGCCTCTTCGGCAGCCGCATCCGAGCCGGAACCCGCGCCGACCGTAAAGCGCGGCAGGATCGGCTTGCGCGTCATCGGCCGGAATGAGCAGCGCTCGGCGATCTCCACCGTCGAAGCCAGCGCTTCGGGAATGTCGGCAAACAACACCGCCATTTCGGCGCGAGTCTTGAAGCGGTGGTCGGCGGTCAGCTGCTCGCGGTCGGTTTCGGCGATCAGCCTGCCGCCGGCGATGCAGAGCAGCGCGTCATGAGCTTCGTAGTCGTCGTTGGAGGCGAAATAGGGCTCGTTGGTCGCGACCAGCGGCAGGCCCTTGCCATAGGCGAGATCGATCAGCCCGCCCTCGATGCGGCGCTCCTTGTCGATGCCGTGGCGCTGCAATTCGACATAGAGACGGTCGCCGAAACGATTCGCGAGCCGCTCGCAGCGCGTTGCCGCCAGCTCCGCGTGACCCGCGGCGAGCGCCAGCGAGATCGGGCCATCGGGTCCGCCGGTCAGCGCGATGATGTCCTCGGCCTCGTCATTCAGCCAGTCGAACTTGATGTGCGGGAGCTGATGGACCGGCGTCTCCAGAAACGCCCGCGAGTTCAGCCGCATCAGGCTGCGATAGCCGCGCTCGCGTGCGGCGAGGAGCACGATCCGCGACGGCGGCGCCACGTTGCGCGCGTTCGGGTCCTGGTCGCCGAAATCGACCGCGAGCTCGCAGCCGACGATCGGCTGGATGCCGTAGCCCGCCATCTTGTCGGAGAACTCGAGTGCTCCGAACATGTTGTCGGTATCGGTCAGCGCCAGCGCCGGCTGGCGGTCGGCCTTGGCGAGCTCGCCAAGCTTGGCGATCTTGATCGAGCCCTTCAGCAGCGAATAGGCCGAGTGGACGTGAAGATGGATGAATCCGGCGTTGGACATGCGTGTTGCGGCGAGAGGTTTGAGGAGATCGGAGCGACCTCAAGGCCGACTCAGCCTCAATATGGTGCTGCCTCACGCCGGCGGAGTCCACGCGGAAGCCACCGATCCGCGGTGCCGTCCGCCTTTTCCCCAAGCCCTGATCGAAGCCGCGATCAAATTCACCGTCAAATCCTAGAACTGGCTGATGAGTTGGGCCCAGACGGCTACCATCCCGACGAACAGCGTGATCGACGCCAGAGCCGCTGCTTCTTCCACGAAAATCCGCAACATCACCGCCTCCTTGGGTCTAGAACATAGCAGGAACATTGTTCCTTTTTTGTTCTAAACGCAAGAGGCGGCGCTGGGTCAGTTTGGACAACTGCGCTTGAAAGAAAGCCCGTGGTTAACGGAGCTGGCCTTTGGCAGGAGGCGTCAGGAGTGCCCACGACGCTTGGGGCGCCGGTCTAGTACCTCTTTTTGCCGAAAACGGGCGCCTTCGACCGGATGCCCTCCCAGTTGAAGAATTCGTGATAGCCGGACCAGGCGTGGACCTCGGTATCGCAAACGCGGCAGCTGAAGCTGCCGGAACGCCGATCCTGATGTTCCTCCCTGGTCGCGGTGTAGTTCATCCCGCAACTGGGGCAGGTGAACTCCTCGGTAGTCCAGATGCTGTTGGCCATCTCGTAAATCCGCTGACGGCGGTCCGTTTCCAGCCTGAAGCCGCCTCATTCGACTCGATCTAACCCAAAGGACCTTTCAAAGACTCTAACCCGACCCCCGACGATTGGTTAACCGGCCCGTTTTGGCGCCCTGCTCCGGGCCAAAATCCAAATAAAAAAGCCCCGGCCGAAGCCGGGGCTTTTCGATCCGCCGTAAAGCTTAAAACAAAGCTCAGTAGCGCGCGATCAACGGGCCGCCAAACTTGTAGTTCACGCGCGCGGTGAAGAGATCGACATCCTGCTTGATGTTGTCGGAGCCGGCAAACGCACCCGCCGGGGTGACGAAGTTGGCAGTCTGCGAAGCCATGAACAGGTGGTCGTATTCGACGCCGACCGACCAGTTCGGCGCGAAGCCGTATTCGAAGCCGACACCGACCGTGCCGCCCCAACGCGTGTCGGTGTTGGCCGATGCGACCAGCCCGCCGCCCGCGGCGCCGAGGATCGTGTACTTGTCGTCGACGACAGCTGCACCGCCCTTGACGTAGAGCAACGCGTTGTTCCAGGCGTAACCGACCTGGCCGGTGAACAGACCGAACGCATCGATCTTGGTGCGGTTGCGGTTCGCGAGAAACACCTGGCTCACATTGTCGCCGGTGAAGTCGGCCCAGTTGCCCTGCGCTTCGACGCCGAACACGATCGGACCCTGCTGCCAGCGATAGCCGACCTGGCCACCGACGGTGCCGCCGGTCGCGTCATGGCTGCCTTCCGACAGGCCACCGACGAGATTCCAGCGATTGCGGCTGGTGGCGCCGCCACCGTTGATACCGATGTAGAAACCACTCCAGTCATACGCAGCCTGAACCATCGGCGGGGCCTTGGTGTAAGGACGCGCCGCGAGATCAGCCGCAACCGCAGGCGCCGCCGCGCCGAGCGCGACGAGACTTGCAGTAACGAGCATCAACTTCTTCATTCTTGATTCCAGTTCCAGTTATTTACGGTGGCCCCCAAAGCCGCCCGCCTGCCTCTTAGCAGCGTGAGCACGAATTGCTGTAACTCGACCGCAACACCTGACGAGAAAGCAGGCCTGCGACTTAACTCAAATTAATGTTGTGCCGCAGGCACTTGTGGAACTTTCGGTTCCAAATTAAAGACGAACGAGGCGGCGCGCATTTCAATTGAGTCAAAAGCGTGACACGCGGCGCGAGCAAGGAATCGTCGGGGGGGTTTCATGCGTAAAATCGT
>Ga0210403_10000634_pt1 | contig 35830 bp, 50 predicted proteins | sample IncBWC19MmetaG_FD_150863 | JGI IMG/M metagenome (GOLD analysis project Ga0210403, IMG submission 150863) | Forest soil microbial communities from Barre Woods Harvard Forest LTER site, Petersham, Massachusetts, United States - Inc-BW-C-19-M | ecosystem: Environmental > Terrestrial > Soil >...
CAATGTCACACTCACAGTTGTACGCGAAATTTGGCGTAACGATTCCTGGCGGCGGTGGAGTGGTTCCTACTACGGCCACACCCACGACTCCCGCATCGGCATCCGTCACACCGTCACAACCCGCGCCCAGCGCGCCGCAGGGCCAGATTCCTGGTGGCAGCACGGTTCTTTATACGTGCAAGGTAAACACTCCGCCGCTGAAATCAGGACAGGACATCATCAACGCGATCGCGCCGGAATTGCCCGCGCACGGAATGTCGCTGGTGACTTCGCAAGTCAGCCAATCGGGAGCGATTTCCGGGCCGGCATCGTTCAGCATCACGGCGATGGATAGCGTCGGCCACGCGCTGACGAGCGATGCGAAATCGGTGTTTGACGGGCTGATCGAGAATTTCCTTGGGGCAGGGAATTTGCAGTTGCAATCGTCGCTGACGGTGGTTTCTCCGGGCACGACGGCCACCGGACAGCCTCAGCCGCCAGCGGGCAATCCCGTCGCATGGCTCGAGAACAACGCCATCTACATCGGCCTGGCGGTCGGCGCTTTGGTGCTAGTGAACAATTTCACGGGAGGCAGACGCAGATGAAAGCGACAGAGTTTCAGCCTGGCGATGAAGTTCTCGTCAACGAAGGCGGGAGCGAAATCGAGGGCGTCGTACGTTCGATCCAGCTACAGAAAAACGTAGTGGACGTGCAGCTTTACAAGCAAGGGCATCTGAAACATGGCCTGACTGTAGCATTCCCGCCCGAGCAGGTGAAACCGCGCGGGCGCGAGAAAGCGGCTAAAGCTTAATTCCCATGCCACGACGAGCGAAAAATCCGGCGGAACTGGTGCTCATGGGCGCCAATCCGGCGGAGCTCGTGGTGATGGGCGGAAATCCGGGTACGAGAGGGCGGAAGCGCCGGCGAAATGCCAGTGGACTCGCCGGCGCTTCCGAAGTCTACGAGGAGTTCCACGGCGAGCCGGGTAAGCACGTGGACACGTACATCGAACCGGAACCGCGCCCCGCGAATCTGGGCCAGCTCGGCGTGCTGCGCAAATTGCAGGTGAAACGCACGGGCGGATGGAAGTGGGGCGAGTTCGATTTCATCGGCAAGGATGTGCAGGTCGCAGGGAACGTTGGCCACTCGCAGATTTATTTCGTGGGCGGGGATCAGAAAGTGACGCGCGGCCAACTGACGCACCTGGGCGTGGACAATTCGAAGGAAATGATCGACCTGGGCGAGTGCATGGAAATCGAGTATCGCGCGAAAAAGGCGCACGTCGACGGGATCGAATCGAACTACTACCACCAGTTTGGAGACGTCACGGGCCGCCGTCCCCGGCTCATGTATGACCGTCGCGGACCGCAAGGCCGCCTGTTTCTAGTGGGCGGGGAATACACCATCGAACCGGAAGGAATCGTGAATTGATTTCCGTGTCGCTCATTCTCGCCGTGATCCTGACGTTCCTAGTGGGCGTCGCTGTGGGATTTGCTTTGATGAACCTGATATTTCGTTACGGCGTCAGGAATCACCGGGACGTGCGAGACACGTACCGCACTTTTATCGAAAAATATTCAGGACCAGGGGAATACGAGGGCGACGATGCTTGCGGGAACTGAACACGGAATCAGCAAGGCCAACATCGTCACGGGCGCGGACAAGGATTTGGATTTGTGCCTGCGCATCAGCCGTGAACGCATGCGCGCCGGCCCGCGCAAGGGCTACAACATTTTCGGCAGGATCGAGACGATCTATTTTGAGCCGGACCGCGATTGCCGCATGCCGCTGCACAAGGCCGCCAAAGTGGGGCGGCGGCTGTATTGGCCTGAGAATGGACCCACGCTGGCTATCTCGATTCCTGAAAGCGATTTACTGATTCCGTCGCGATTGCCGCTGCGCAGGGGGCTCGCCTGGCTGCCGGACGTGCCCGATCCTGAGCATCCGGCCACGAATCCTTACGACGTGGACCAGCACGGGCAATCACACCTCGCGCCGGGGAAAAAAGAGCACGAAGCGCCGAAGTTCAAGCAACTGCTCGAGGAAGTGGCCAGCGCGAAGTTCCGCAACTTCCTGATCTTTCATCCCGTGGCGCAAATCATCGTGATTCCCACTTCGGGCAATGCGACGTGGGCGGCTCTGGGCAGCACCGCGATGCCGATTTCTTCGTTTTCCAGTTTTGACGGCACGAAGATGGCTCTGATCGTTGATCCCTACACGGGCGAAATGTTTTTGAAGGGCGGCCGCGCCAGCATTTCGGAGTACCGCGATCCGAATGCCGTGCGCGCAGAAACCACCGCGCAGCGCAACGATCGCGAAGAGGTTCAAACACTTTTGTCAGGCGCACGCACATGATCGTGCGTTTGGTCAATCCGACGTATGACGCTCGCCGGCGTCGCGTCCGTAAGGAAAATCACGGCGGGGAAGGAGGAATTTCTATGGCGCATCACAGACATCGCAATCCCTTTGCCGCGGGCAGTATCAACGCCCTCGCGGTAAAAGTCGCCGGAGGCATCGGCGGACTGGTCGCCTCGTCCGCCGTTCCCAGCATGATCAGCCCGTCGCTTTCGACCGGCTGGGCGGGCGTGGGCATGGCTTTCGGCGTGGCCTTCCTCGGTTCGTGGCTGCTCAATAAAATGAGCAGCAACGCGAGCGAAGGTTTCCTGATTGGCGGTTCGGTACAGGCGGTTTCCCGTGCCATCACCATCGTCACGGGCCGAACGCTTGTCAGCGCGTCCATGGGCCAGTACGGGCCGTTGAACTTTACGATCCCGACGCCGGCCTATCAGTCGCAGCCCGCGATCGCCGCGTCCGCTTCCAAGACATCCGGAAGCAAGGGCGCAGCCTCGCCGGCGGCCGCGGCCGCGATGGGAATGCTCGGTCCCCGTCGCAGCTATTCGAAATTCGTGAGCTAGGTCAGGCTTAACGCGAAAGCGCCACTTACCGTGGCCTTTCGCTTGGGTCTGATAATCGCGATCGACTCCGGGTCGATCAGAAAGGAACCAAACAAAATGAAATCACTCAACACGAAAAGATTTGCGCATTTGCAGGAAATTTCGGCTCACGAAATCGGGCGTCCCCGGTTCCGCCTGCGGAACATGCTGGCGGCCGGGCTCGGCGACTTCGTGGTTCAGCCGGAATGGGATTACTACGGCGTGGCCGTATCCACGGCGGTAGTGAAGCAAACGCTGTTCTCGATCGTGCAGAACAACAACTTCACCATCACCGGCGGCGCCACCGTGGCCAAAACCCTGCAGATGACGAGCATGGTGCAGCCGAACCAGTTGCAGGCACCGGAACGCATGTTGGTCCGGGGCATCACCTGCGTGCTGGATAACCTCTGCAACCAGACCGACGCCATCAAGTTCGGAAGCCAGACGATCGTGAACTTCTTCATCTCCACGAAGTCGTTCTTTGTGATCGCGCACTTTCTCAAGCTTCCGGCGGGCGGCGGCATCTGGGCGCAGCAATTCGGCGCCACGGCGGTCAATACCATCATCGGTCCGGTGGGCAACGGCATGCCGAGCGAGCATCAGGGATTCCGCCTCACGGATCCCGGTTGCGACGGCACTCCGGGCATCGACCAGTTCCCGAACATCGACGGCATTTTGATCGCGCAGCAACAGGCGTTCAAAGTGGAAGTCGATCCGACGCTGGCGGCCTGGGCGCAGTCCACGGGATTCACCACCAACCTGAACAATACCGTGCCCATCGGCACCGGTATCAACGCGTGGGTGTATCTCGAGGGGCAGAAAGCGCGTGCGGTGCTCTAGAGCGAAAGGCCCCGGCTCGCACGGCGAGTGCGGCTAAAAGCAGGGGCGCTTTCGCGGTAAAGATGTCGGCAGTCGTAGCTGTTCGGTGAGTCCCGGTAGGTCACAGGCCGCCGAATAGATTTTCGGATGAATCGAGCAGCTACGATTCCCGGCACCTTTCCCATAACACGATTGCGGGCCGTTGACGCGAAGGCGTGTCGGCCCGCACGCATTACACCGGATGGTGACGATCCGCCTTCGCGCCCAACAAAACGGGCGCTTCGGCGCGACGTGGGGGAATTTCGATGTCTACGCAAGCGCCGGCACTGACGCAGGATCAACTGAATTCGCTGCAGCAAGACCCGCAAATCATGGAGCTCGGCGGGCAGCTTTATATCGCCAAGCTGTTTCACTACATCGTCAATCTGACGCACGCCGGGAACGACACGCAAAACCAATCGTTCCAGATTGACTCCGACGCCGATTTCCAGCTTCTGATGCTGATGGGCACGGCCACGAGCAGCTCGCTCACCGTGCAGGTGACGGAGGGCAGCGCCGGCGGCCTGGCCTGGCAGAGCAATCCCGTGAATTTCCTGAACTTCGTGGGATCGGCCCAGAATCCTTTCCCGGCGGGAATGATTCCTCAGCTCATGCCGAAAAAGCGATCGTACAAAGTGACCACGATCGATTCGAGCGGCAGCGCCAACACCGTGCAGATCGATTTCTGGGGCTACAAGCTGTACCCGGCAGCCATGGCCGCGCAGCTCGGCGCGTTGCCGAGTGGAAACTGAAGAAAAGCGTGACTGGTGATTTGTGACTGGTGACTGGTGAAAAGGCAGCGCGCTCCGTCGCAGTGTTAACCTTGAGGATTTTCAGGCTTGTGGCCGCACGCGCTGCCGAGACGGAAGTATAGGAGAAAGCGAAAGGCCCTGGCAAGGGGCGCTTTCGCGGTAATCATGATTAACCCTTGGACACAAGGAAGAGTGCCCGGCGTGCCGATGAATCCCACGCTGGGCGCGTGGCTCGTCAAGCGCAAGATGGCCTCGCCGGCGTGGAGCATCCCGCAGTGGGTACGGCTCTCGCTTCAGGGCGCGCACCTGTACTGGTATCAGTTCCCGGAGCTCACGCTCACCTCCGGGCAAACCGATTTGACGCGAGTGACCGTGAGCGAAGATTTCTGGGTCACGGCCATCATGGGGCGCGGCTCGCGCGATTCCATCAACGGCCAGGGCAGTTTCCGTTTCCAGATCACGGAAGATTTGGGCGCGTACAAATATTCGAAGTACGGCCAGAATCAAGGCAACTTTGCGCCCACGGCGCTCGAGCCGGGATTGATTCGCTTCCCGCACTTCATCCCGGCCGGATCGCCCGTGGTCTGCAAGATTCAAAATCTGGACGGCAGCCACACGAACATCGTGGACCTGTGCATGTTCGGATACTCGACGTGGTGGAGACAATAAAACGTGACTAGTGACTGGTGACTGGTGACCCGTGAATCCACTCGACGAACTGATCGCCATCATCGATGGGCACTGGGGATTCCCAAGCGATACAGCCGCCCAAAACGTGCGGGACTGGGCACGGGACAAATCGCCCGCCGAAATTGCGGAAATGCTGCGCAAGTCGCGCATTCAGCACCAGAGGCCCCGGTAAGGGGCGCTTTCGCGGTAAGAAAGTAAAATCATGGCCTACGACAAACTTTTCGCCGATCCTTCGGACGCAGCGGGAGAACCGAACGTGACGGATGCCGCTGCCTCTTCGATTCGCGCGTCCACGTGGCCGTACAGCCGCTACGCGAACGTGAACCTTGGCCCGAAGCTACTCCTGCGTCCCCCGCCATCCCCGGCCACCACGGATGATCCGCTGATCGCATCGGTGAACGATCTACAGGCGGTGATGCAGCAAATTCAGCGCGCCACGCGCCTGATTTCCGCGCCCTGGCTGATCGAGCCCCCGGATTCGGAATCGTTTCACTTTGCCGCGGGGATTCCCTTGCCCGCGATCAGCGCCACCACGTTTACCACTGTGCTTTCCGTGCTCTGCCCGCCCGGCCGCAACGGTGTAATCAAGAAAATCGCCAACGTGATCGTGGGCGGCGCCTGGGCGGACTTTTCCGGGGATGCGGTGTGGCAGATCGTGCGCAACCCTGGCGCGCAGGCCAATCTGGGCGGATACGCCGAGCGGAACTACCAAAATGTGCAGGCATCGCTCGGCCTGATCAATCAGCCCACGCAGATTTCCGGCATCCGCATTTTTGAAAACGACGTGATCCAGTGGGTAGTGCGCAACAACGCGCTGCCCACGAACACGAGCGCCGGCGCGCTCTTGAGCGGCTATTTCTATCCGCGCACCTGGGACGATCAGTTCGACGCGGCGGATAACCCGGTAGCGTGGTGAGGCAGGGAAGTAAAGAGGCAGGGAGGCAAGGAACGTGGCACGAAAACTACACATCCCGAAGGCGGCCCAGATTCGCGGCCTCCGCAAAGCCATCGCCAATCGCAAGACGCCACGGCAGTTCATTCCGTCGCTGAAAAAGCGCCTGGCGAAGCTGACGGCCTGCATCCTCTTCGCGCTACTGGCGCCGATGGCCCGCGCGCAGGCTCCGGTCTCAATCGTGCCCACGCAGCAAACGCTGGCCCCTGCCGGCACGGCCTGCACCGGCTCCGCGCAGACGTTCACGGTGCAAAACCGAAACCAGACGCAACACTATGCCTACGCCGCATCGACGCTCATCACCAACTTGACGATGAAGATTCAAGGAATCGATGCAATTGGCGATGTCTACACCATTTCCGATCTACTGGCCACCGCGACGAGTACAGTGGGCGGCAGCCAAGCTCTCCTGGGCAGCGGATATTTCCCCACAGTGCAAGTCGTGATCACGTGTTTTCCCGCGGTTACGGGGTCATTTGAACTTAGCTACGCAGGCGCTCAGGCCACGACAAATGTGAACGTGGGAAGTTATCTCGTTTCTCAGGCAGACAAGGCTTTTGCGCTCGCGGCGCCCGCGGCAACAGCCTATAGCGTCAATTTTTTCACTCCTCCATTTGTGAATTCCTATGGGATTGTCACCTTTGCGTACACGGGCGCGGGGCCAACTGGCTCCACGGTCACCGTGCAATGCCAAAATGAAGTCGGCTTAGGCCCGCTATTCACTTTCAATTTGGCGACCACGACTTTGGTAACGCAGTCGTTTCCCGTTCCCGCCGGCCCGTGCTCCACGGTTTCAGTCGCGTACAATCCGGGCGGCGCATCTGCATCGACCTATAATTTCGACTATTTTTTCATCTCGCCAGGCACGTCGCAAAACAACGTCTACACGCACATCACGGGCACGACGGCCACCGTGGTGAAGGCTGGCCCGGGCGTGGTGCATACCGTCGTGGTGGGCACGCCCGCGGCGGGCACCATCAGCCTGTTTGACCTGGCATCCGCGAGCTGCACGGGCACGCCCGCCACGAACGTGGTCTCCGTGATCACTGCGACCACCACATTTCCCGCGGCGCCCGAAATTTACGACGTGCTTTTCAACAACGGAATCTGCGTGAAGGCCAGCGCCACGATGGATATCACCGTCAGCTCTCAGTGAGCGAAAGGCCCCCGGTAAGCCTTCGGTAAGAAGGCTCAGGCTAAAGGGGCGCTTTCGCGTTAAGGATGAATCCCAAATGAAAAATAAAATTCTCGCAGTGGGCTTTTTCCTTGCTTCCTGCCTCCTGCTTCCAGCGCCGAGCTTTGCGCAGTTCACCACCGTCACGGCCACGGTGAAGGATCCCAACGGCATCCCCTACGCCGGCGCGGTGCTGAATGCCATCCTCGTGCCCAGCACGGGCGGCGGCTACACACTCAGCGGACAGCCCTACTCCGGCCGCATCGGCCCGGTGACGCTCAGTTCCACGGGATCGTTCACCGTGAATTTCGGTGACGTGACGCTGATTTCTCCCGGCAGCCCGCAATGGCAGATCACCATCGATTCCGCCGCGGCCACGATTCAAGGGCCGCTGGGCACCGGGCCGCAGAGCTTTACCTATACCAGCACGGGCACCACGATCAGCGGCAGCTCGCCCGTAAGCCTTACCACGGCGCTGAATGCGCTGGCGCCCGCGCTGACGAACATCACACTCGGCAGCGGCAGCGTCACCAGCGTCACGGCCACGTCCCCAATCGTGGTCACGCCCAGCCCGATCACCACCACGGGCACGATTTCCTGCCCCACCTGCAACACGAGCAGCGCCACAATCGCCGGAACGATCAGTGCGACGCATCTTACTCAAGCGACAGCTGCCAATACGGCCGGCGATGTCGCGGGCAGCGTTGTTACGACGGCGACAGGCGCGATTGCTCTGACGGCCGGCGCGGACACTACCAGTCCACTGCAGGTGAATTCCCATTCTTCGACGCAATCCGCGACAGAGGTAGATATCAGTAATCAATCAAGCGGCGGCGGCGGTACAGGGACGCTCGCAGCGCCGTTGCTGGTCGAGGGCAAGGGATACGGCGCGTTCAATCCTGGCAACAGCACCACCGTCATGGCGATCCAGCAGGAAAGCACCGCCACGGCGGGCGATGCTTTGGTAATTACAAATAAACAAGCTGTTGGTTCGAGCAGTCGTACGTCCACTTTGGAATTGGGGGTGCCTGACAATGGGATCGCCCAGATTTCAGGCGGAAATGCCGTGGGGGATGGAAGCGGCAACTACGCCAAGCTAACTTTTGACGGCAATCCGTCGATTTATGGAGCTACTTCCGCACCGGGCGGGATGGGTATCGCTACCCTCACACCTGCCGCCTCACAAGTCGCGTTGACGATCGGGAACATAAACGTGTCGCCCACGGGGGACATGCTGGATGTCGTAAACTCGACTGGTAAATTGTCTGGCATTCTGGTGAATGGCTGCAATTACTACGTGACCAACGCCGTCACGACAACGAATTTCTGCGGCCAGGGCGTTTCCGTGATCGATCCCTTGACATTTGGCGTGAAAGCCGATGGGCATGCCGTGGTGGATGCCACCACTTCGAGCGGCAGCCCGATCGTAACCTGTCCCAACCTGGATTGTAATTTCCTCACGACGGCGGTTGTGGGGCAGCGCGTGTTTGCCAACAAAGGATTTAATGCTTGCACGGGCGGCTCGTATATCATTCCTGCAAGCACCACGATCAGCAGCATTGACAGCGATTCGCAGATCCACGTCAGTAACAACGCCGCAAACAACTGCACGGCCACGGCGCGGCTCGTTTGGGGCGACGTCGATCAAACGTCAGCGGGCACCGGGCCGTGGCAAAACGCCTGGAACGCATTTATCACCGTACTGTCTCACGGCCCGGCGTTTCTAAAAATTCCTTGCGCGATGTCGCTGATCGACGCCGGGATCGGTGGCGGAGCGCCGACACACACGGCATATATCCCCACCATAGCCGGATGCGGTCCTTCCACGAGCGTTCTGGCGACAACTGCGGATTACTCCTGGACCGCCGTATCGATTGGAGCAAATCACGTCCAACTCTTCGGTTTCAGCACTCCCGGCTCGTTCGTGGCGCAGCCTTACACTCACGATTTTGTTGTAGACGGGTCCGGCGAAAACACGAATTGCCCGGCATCATCCCAAACTCTTTTGAGTTTGGCTAACCAGTCATACCTAGCAACGAACGTGTACGCCAACAATCTTTGCCCATTGAAAACAAACCTGCTCTGTTTTTTGATGGGGAACACTTCGGTTTATATAAACATCCAATCTGATTTTTGCGGCCAGCCTTGCATGAGTCTCACGGCTGGGGGCCAGCCCACCAATCTGTATCAGCTCTTTTGCGGGGATTCCAACCAAGGCATGGTGGTCAATGGAACGGGAACCGTGAATTCGTATGGAGGCAGCTACGGTCAATCGGGCGGATGCGGTCAAGGGCTGCCACTTGGGAACGGCGGGGCTATAACCTTCAATTCATATGGAGAAAATATAACCGAGACGTTGAATTTGGGTACAGGTACTCGATTCAACGGCTATGGCGATTTGATCCAAGGTATAAACTGCGGCGCTGGAAATGGCGCGATCACGATGGCCGGAACAGCCGCCGCCACGCTCCAGAACACCACCGTATCGCCGACCGGCACGACAAATAATGCGATCAATGGGACTGGGACTATCTACGTACAAGGCGACGCGAGTAAGATTTCAGCAGGGACGGTCGGCATCGCATCGTCAACCGTAGTGCTGAACGTCAATCCTCAGACCGTGGGATCCGATCGCCAGGTCGCCAAGGCAGCCGCCCAAACTGCAAAAACTGTTTTCACTGTGGGCGCGCAAACCACGCTTTTCCGCGTCCATCTATCCGTGGAATGCACCACGACTTCGGCGGCGGCCACGGTGACGCCAGCGGTGCTCTATACGGATACATCAGGGACCGTCCAGACCGTGACGGGCACGGCGGCTACCTGCACCGCGCTAGGAGCGTCCAGCAACACCAGCCAGGACGTGACGTTCCGCGCACAGAACGCCACCGCGATCCAGTATCAAACCACCATTGCCAACACGCCGACGTACGACGTCAGTGTGACCGTGGAACAGCTTGGCCTGAATTGAAAGACAAACTTCAACTCGCAGCCGTCTTGATGTGCGGGGTGCTGATTGGCAACCTGATGGGCGGATTCGTGCGCGCCCAAACTTACCTTTCAGCGAACGAGGTGCCCCGCGGAACTATTTTGATGATGATGACGGCCTGCCCCGGCGGATACTCCGAAGTTTCTGCGCTCAATGGTGCGATGCCGTATGGCACGATCGCCGCGAATGGCGATGTCGGCACCACCGGCGGTGCGAATAACGTCACGCCCACGGGATCGAACGCCACGGCCAGTTTCACGCCGGCGGGAACTGTGGCCGCGCCCACGTTCACGGGATCGGCGGGAACCGTGCCTGCAGAGACTTTTACGGGCAGCGCCGGCACCGTGCCAGCGGAAACAATTTCCTGGCCGGCGGGCGTGCCCACATTCGCGGGCAGTCAGGTGACTACCAGCGCCGTGAGCGCCGGGACTCCCGCGGGAACGAATAACGCGCCCGCGATTTCGTGGCCTGCAGGAGTCCCTACTTTCGCGGGCAGCGCCATGGGCACGCATTCCCACGGCGCCGGCACGCTGGCAGACGCCACGAGCGGAACGACCGTGAAACTTTTCACGGCATCGGGTTCCGGGGCTTCCGCGGCCACGCTTTCAGGGTCTACGGCCGCCGTGAGCGCGGGCACGCCTGCCGGCACCGTCGCATGGCCGGCGGGAGTGCCCACGCAAGCCGCGCCTACGTTCACCGGCAGCGCGCTCGCCACTCACACGCATACGGACACCGCCGCGGGCACCGTGGCCTGGCCTGCGGGCGTGCCCACGAACGCCACGGCCAGCTTTACGCCAGCCGGCACGAATGGCACGGTGAGCTTCACTCCAGCGGGAACGAATTCCGCGCCCGCGTTCACGGGAAATGCAGGCACGGTTTCCGCCGAGACTTGGACGGGGAACAGCTTGGACAACCGCAGCGCGTTTGTAAAAGTAATCTTCTGTCAAAAGACGTAATATGCAACATGCGGCGCACATGGAGTGCGCGGAGAAACTGGGGCTGGGGGCCATGTGGCGGACGGATTCGAGTTTCCTCCGAAATGCGATTTCAAGTGTGCGGACGGAACCGATTGCCCCGTGCCCGCTTCGCATTTCTGGGGTCCGGTGAAGGCGTGCTGCACGCACTTTGAGGAATTCGCGCTCAGCCTGTTACGCCTGGACAAACTGCCGCACGACGCCAAGCATATCGACATCGTAGAGGAATACAATCGCCAGTGCGGGCGCACGTCCGTGATTCCGGGAACGAAGTGCGCCACTAATGACTAGCGAGACACTCTCGCTACTCGGGGCGGCGGCCGGGGCGATTGCCGGGGCCAGCGGCGCATGGGCGGTGATGCGGTTTCGGATCAACAAAACAGCCGGGGATGTGAATGGTCTGGGACGAAAATACGGGAGATCGATCGCGTTTCAGCTGCGCGCGCTGGCCGAGGATGAACCGATCAGTAAGGCCAAGCTGATGCACCTGGCGGACTTGATTGATCCAAGATAAAACACCGTGCGCCGGATGCGGGAACGAGGCTTCGATGCGGTGCCCGAAATGCAGGGATCATTTCTGCGCGGAATGCTATGAGCAGCACATGGCGGCCATGGCGCGGTGGCAAGCAGCATCAAAAAAAGGTGGAGAGCACCCAGAAAAATAGCCCGGCGCCGATCAGCTTCACGCGGTACGGCTCAATGGGCGCGGGCCAGCCAAAGCCGGCGAAGCCGAACAGCACCATCGCCAGAATGACGAAGATGATGTGCAGCGGCGCGGTGTTTCGCTCGTTCATGGCGGCAGGATACGGCACGGGAACCCAAGGCGTCTGTCTACTTTTGCACACGAGCGAAAGGCCCCGGCTCGCACGGCGAGTGCGGCATTAAAACGAGGGCGCTTTCGAGTAAGGATGACAAATGAACGCGCACACAGCTCTGGCTTTGCTGTTTTTCCTGATCGGCTCGGCGCTGCATACGCTGGCGCAGATTGATGCCATCGCTCGAGCCAAGAGCACTACGGGCAGTTCCCGCATGGAGATTCTTGCGGGACGCTGGCAGACGATCCTGATCCGCGCGGCATGGTCCATCGCGCTCTTTACGCTGTGGCTGCAGGGGCAGCTCGTGGCCGTGCTGACGGCGGCGCACGTGCCCGTGCCGGATTCGATGGCCGCGATTCTGGACCTGCACGTCGGCGGCGCCGTGGCCTTCATGGCGGGATACGCCTTCGATTCCGCGCTGGCCTTCGCTCCATGGCTTAAAAACACGATTCCCCCGCCGATTGATTCTCAGAACGGCGCTTCCGCGCCTTCCACAGCCGCCACTGTTGACTCTGCCAAGCCGAAAGGGTAAAAACACGCCATGACTGAGCCCCAAACTCCCGCGCTGGTGGAAAAGCATTTCCAGGATGCGCTGCACGATATCGGCATGATCCTACGCGCGGTGCACTCCACGGCCACGCCGGGCGAGCGCATCGTGCGTATCGCCTGGGTAATCGGCCGGCTGCCCGAAGGCTTGCGGGAAACAGTGATCGCCGAAGCGCAGAACCGCGTGGTAGTCGGCTGGGCGGCAGGCAAATCTCCTACGGACTGGTGATGCGTAACTGACGCGCGAAGGCAGGTGATGCCCAATGACAAAACAATTCCTGATCCAATGCGGACGATTCTGCCGGGGACGTATTTTGGTCCTTATACTTACTGCTTCGGCGATCCCGTTGTCTGCAATGGCTCAGAATAGCGAGGCCGGGGATGGCGCTAAACCGGAGCCGCGAAAGAGCGCCCCTTTGCAGATGCCAGATTGGAAGATCGCAGCACCATGAGAAAAACGCTGTGGACTTTGAACATCGGGAACTACGCTCCGGAACTGTGCGAGCTGACGTATCCCTTGCTACTGGCCTACGCGCGGAAGATGGGTGCGGATTTCCAGATCATTAATGAGCGGCGCTTCCCGGAAATGCCCGTCACCTACGAAAAGCTGCAAATCTTTTATCTGGGCCGCGGGAACGATTGGAACGTGTACATCGATTCCGACGCGGTGATTTTCCCGGATATGTTCGACCTGACGGAGCGCATCCCGAAAGACACGGTGGCGCACTATGGCCGGGACCACTGCATCAACCGCTTCAAACCCAACGCGTATTTCCGGCGGGACGGGCGCAACATCGGCTCCTGCAACTGGTTTACCGTGGCGAGCGACTGGTGTATGGATTTGTGGCATCCGCTCGATCACATGTACTACGGACCGCTCAATGCCGATGCTCTCACTCTCTCTGCTACGCCAGGCGAACCGCCCGCGTTGAGAGACGCGCTCAAGGCGATCGAGCCGATCGTGACTGAGCGGCAGTCCGGAATCACTCCGGATCACCTGATCGATGATTACGTGCTTTCGCTGAACATCGCGCGCTACGGACTGAAATTCACCACGGTTCTGGACAGAATGCGCGACGCGAACGATCAAGGCATGTACGCCTGGCACACGCACCGCATGCCGCTCGAAAAGAAGCTGGAACAGATTCGCGTGGGAATCGGCCCGCGCGGGGCGAACCTGATGGGCCTGGACGAATTCCGTGTGTGTAAAGGCTTCGACCTGAACGCCTGGATTGCGGAGTACGGGACGGATCGCAAGCCAGCCGGGCAATTCGAAGATGTGCGCATCACAAACGACAAATACGTGCGGGAGCATGAGGTCCCGTGCAACGGGATCGCGCCGCAGGATGGCGAGCCATGCGCGCTGGCGAGCGGACATAACGGCGAGCACACGCACATCGGCCCGTTCCGAAACAATAATCCACGATCACGAGTCACGAATCACGAATCACGGAGTTAGCGTGGCGTTCTCCCTCACTGTTGACAAGCTGGAAGCGGACGGCACCATCCGCGTGCGGCACACGTTCTTCGGGGATACCCTAGAGGAATGCGAGCACTTACGCGACGAACACGGCGCGGGCTGCCAGGCGTTCGGCCCGGCACTGAAACGCGGCTACAAAGGCGTGATCGAAGTGGCCGAGGAAGTAGACGAAATCCCGGAATGGGAAGAATGAAATCCGTGATTCGTGAATCGTGATTGGTGATTCGTGAAAAGACCAAAGCACAAACGGCCTAACCCCGCTGCGAAGGTTCCTCCGGTTTTTCCCGATCCGGCGATGGATCATTTGATCCAGGGCGCATTTCACCTCGTTTCCTTCGCCCTGCAAAAAGGACTTCTCAAGCCACTCAAGGGCAAGAATAAACCGAAATGCTTCCGGGTTGACGCCTCACCAGTTACGAATCACAAATCACGAATCACCCCCGATGCTCAGGGCAAGCAATGACGTCCGCAGACATTTCGAGTCTGATCCTCAGCACGGCCGCGGCTTACGGCGTGGATCCTCGGCTGGCGCTGGAAGTGGCCATGCAGGAATCGGGACTCGATCAATCCGCCGTGAGCTCCGCCGGTGCGATCGGGATTTTTCAGTTGATGCCGGCGACGGCGGCGGACCTGGGCGTCGATCCCAACGACCCCACACAAAACATTCAGGGCGGCGTGAAATATCTTTCCGAAATGCTCGCGCGCTACGGAAACAACGTGGCGGAAGCACTGGGCGCGTACGATTGGGGCCCGGGCAATATGGACAAAGCCATCGCCGCGCACGGCGCCGGCTGGATGAACTACGCCCCGCTCGAAACACAGGACTACGTGCAGACGATCGTTTCCAACATTCAGAGCCAATACAGCGTGGCTCTGAATAGCGCGCCCTTACCGGGCGCGACTGCCGCTGACGGGACGCCCGTGGACACGGCGAGCGTTCTGCCGCAAGGCTGGAACTTATCCACAGCCCTGTGGATTGGCGGCGCGATTCTGGTAGGATGGGCGCTGTTTAGCTTCCTTGAGTGACTAGTGGCTGGTGACTAGTGACTAGTGAAACCCAAACAGTGCCGGTAATGCACGGCGCTTCTCAGATTTTCCACACCGGAAATCCCCCTGCAAAGCCCGGCGATCCCGCAATTATCGATATCTGCGTTTTGCAATGCGCCTGCGGATTTGAGGCTCGCGCGAAGTGCTGGCGGGATGCCGGCAGCATCCTAGACAATCATCTCTGGCAGAAACGGAGTGCGCATGGAGACTCAACAAACAAACAACTTTGAAGGATGGGCCGTAGTGGAACTTTTCGGCCATCAGCGCGAAGTGGGATTCGTCACCACACAAATTTTCGGTTCGGCGGTTCTGTTCAGGATTGATACTCCCGAACTGCCGGAACGCGAATACACCCTTCAACGCCCCGCCTACGCCAATCTTCACCCGCCTACGGAGCATGCCAGTACGACAAAATGGTGCCCGGCGGGATCGAAAGTAAAACGGCAAGCGGTTCCCGCGCGCACGAAACTCGTCGGCCCATCTGCCATCTACGCGATGACGCCGTGCACCGAAGCAACTGCGATGATCGCGATCGAGCGATCCATCGAACCGCCGCTGATTCTTTTGGAACTGGCGGAAGAAAAGCAATTGCAGCTCGCAACGAATGGCCCGCACGAAGAGGATGAACCTGTGGATCGCGTCTGCGAGGAATGCGGGCAAACGCCCGAAGATGGGCACAGCGAAAGTTGCAGCTTTGCCGATGCGGACGATGATCCCATTTGAGATTCGTTTCTTTTAACTGACGACAGCGAAACGGGGAAGGGGCGTTCAGCTTCTAGAGCTGCCCTTCCCCGGAGTAGCAGCGCACATAGAGTGCGCGGTGGATAAAATGTCTGACGATACGGGAATGGTTTTGTCGCAGGCTTCGCGGGAGTATCTGGCCAAGGTGCACCCGGAGCTGGCGCGGCGCGTGGAGAACTTGGCCGAGGCGCTGGCCACGGACTTGATTTTGATTCAGGTGGACGCGGGGATCCGCAGCGCGGAGCAACAGCACGCCATCTGGGTAAAAGGGCGGGAACTGCCCGGCCCGATCGTGACGCACGCCGATTTATACCAATCGAACCACGTGATCGGCTGCGCCGTGGACGTATTCGTGGAGAACGTGGACACCGACACGCCGGACTGGAACGCCACGCATCCCGGATGGCAGCGCATCGTGGAGCTGGCGCCGCAGTACGGACTGCGCGACGGCAAATCCTGGCACGATTTGCCGCACCTCGAGCTGGAAGAAATCCCCACGGAGCCCACAGCGGAGATTCAGGCGCTCTGTAAAGCCAAGGGCGTCGAAGCCGTATGGGATAAGCTGGCCATACCACAATTTAATGCCTGACGCCATGCAGCATCTCGCCAGAGAAATTCTCGTCACCGCCGCGATTGTCGTTTTCGGTTACATCGCGTTCGTCGCCGGCGTGGTGCTCCTGGCGCAATTCATCGATTGGGTAAAATGCGGAGGATTTAGGAAAGAAAGGTGAACCCCCCATGCCGATAGCGTCAGGACTTGCTGAAATCTGCCGTGAGATTTTGATGGACACGGAACCTCTCGGAACTGATCGTTTGACTCTCTTCGTGAATCCATTGGGCGCAAACGCACGAGACGGCCGGCGCAAACTCTTTCGAGACACGAATATGTGGCTATCTGGGCAGCTACCGGCACCGGATAAATTCGTGGCGACCGGGATCAAATGCGTATTCCTCGAACCAGACGGGGAACTGATCCCGATCACGCACCCTCTATACTGGACATCTTCGATTGAATTTTACATTTCGGCCCGACGCTACTGGGAATCAATCATCGCCGAAGTGGTCGATCCAATTCTTTTGACGGGCGTGGAACAGTGGAACAAATTGGACCAAGTCCGGAAAGTGCAGCTCATGCGTAGATTTGGACACGCTCTGTGCGGCGAAGGAATCCCGGCAGATCAAATCCTGGTTCCATCGTTTCCTCAAGATAAAAGGGCTGCCATAAGTCAACCCGACGTTATGGGTGTGATGATCGAATCGCAACAGAACTTCCAGGTGAAAATCGATCACCAGGGGAAATGGCCGCTAGTGCGCATCCTGTGCGTGCTGCAAGGAACGGATTGGCGTCCAGTTTTTTGATGTGGTAGGATTCCCCGAATCGAAGGCTGGGCGCTCCCGCCGGGTAGTACGGGTTTCCCGGCGGGAGATTTTTTAGCGCACATGGAGTGCGCGGGAGACAAAACGATGGGCGGATTCACTTCGTTTCTGAAAAAGCTGGGGCAGATCGCTCTCACCGTCACGACGGACGCCGCCGCGGTGATTCCCATCCTGCAACCTCTGCAAATGTTTCTCCCCAAGAACGTGCAGGGAGTCGTGACCACCGTGGAAGGCGTGGTGACGGACAAGCTGCAGGCGATCACGAACATCGTCCAGCAAATCGAAGTGATGAAGGCCGCCGAAACCGGCGCGGCCAGCGGCACGGGTAGCGCCAAGGCCGCCGCGATCACTCCCTATATTTCCGGGATGTTTCAGGCCATCGAACTGATCGGCGGGAAAAAAGTGGGCCAGGTGATCAAGGATCCCGCGAAGTTCAACGACGCCATGACGCGGCTCGGCGGGTGCATTGCGGACGCGCTGAACGCCTGCGGCGATTAAAGCGCCCTTTTGAACTGCGCCAGTAGCGCCTGCGCGTTTTCCTGCACGGTGCGCAGCGTCTCCGGAAAGTATGCCGCACGGCAGTCCGCGCAAATCCCGTCCGAAATCTGAGTTCCCTTCCCTACTCGTGCGATTTCTTTTTTGCACCATGCGCATTGCTGAATCATTTGGTCGCCTCTGCAACTGAGAATAGAAGCGCGCGCGGACAGGCGGAATGGGGCACACGTACCGTTCGGCTGGTACTTTCGTTTCCCGCCTTCGCCCGCCAAGAACAATGGCGGGCTACGGCGCGATGAATCCCGCCATAGCGGATTCTATTGCGACGGCGGATTAGTCTAAAAACGGCAGTTCGACGTCGACGTTGCGCAGGCGGGCGAGGGTCAGTTTGCGATATTCGTCCTGTTCGCCGTAGGCTACATCGGCCAGGACGGCGTGGCGGCGCAGGGCGCGCGCTACGCGGCCCGTGGTGCCGCTGCCGGCGAAGGGATCGAGCACGAGGCACGGCCGCGTCTTGCCGTGCTGGCCGCGGCATTCGCAGGTGGGACGCCAGCCGATTGTTTTGGGCGGATAGAATCCCTCATAGAATTCCGTGCCCGTCCCCATCTTTGGACGCGGCGCATCTTCGGGAATTCCTTCGAACCATGAACCATCCCGATAAGCATTGCGACGAATGACGCGCTCCCACGGGGCGCCGCAGACTCTTTCCTTGCCGTCATCTCCAATGATGACTTGAGAGCAGGCGCCGCGCGCGGACGTGGCCGCCAGGATGCACCGCCGGGGAATCTCTTCGGGGAACGTGGCGAAGTGCGCGCCGGAAAATGGCTGCGTGGGAAATGTCCAGACGTTGCGCAGATTACGGAATCCAGTACCCGCCGTCCGCGAATCCACGCCATCAGCTTGCCGTTTCAGAATACTTGGCGCATGCCATGCCACACGATCGCCATCGGCCCCGGGGCCAATGTTGCCGCGCAATAATCCCAGATCACGCCCCTCGCTCGCCGGTTCGCGCACGGCGTCGGCATCCCAGAAGTACCGCTCCGATTTGGTGAGCATGATGATGTGCTCGTAGGCGTCCGTGGGGCGATCGGTGCAGGATTCGGGCATGGGATTCGGCTTCGCCCAGATGATCAGGGAGCGAATCCACCAACCGTCTTGCTGCGCGGCGATGGCCACGCGCGCGGGGATCAGGCACAAATCTTTCGGTTTGAGATTTCCAACTTCGCGGTTATCCCCGATTGCCAATGCACCGTTGGATTTATTTTTGTTATCCAGCCCGGGCTTTTCTGGCGTGTTCCCACGATTGGCCGCGTAGCTGTCTCCGATGTTCCAAAAGAGCACGCCATCGGGGCGCAGGACGCGGCGCATCTCGCGCAGAATTTCCACCGTATGGAGAGACGTACATCTCGATCGTCGGCTCGAGTCCGTACGCTCCGCGCCATGCTCCGCACTTCTGGCAGAACTTTCCCTGGATCACTTCGGTGCGCAGCCACGCCACGCGCTTTTCAGGTGGCTGTAGCTCGTCGCGTCCATTGCGTGTGTGATTCCATCGGGCGGTGTCGGTGTGGTTCGTGGCGTTGACGGAAATCGATTCGCCCCATACGTGCTCGCAGATTTCGCCCCCCTCACATCCGTTCGGGGCAAGCCACACGGAATTCCTGCTCGCCGGCGTATTTGCGCAATCCCCAGTACGGCGGGGACGTGACGATGCACTGCACGGACTCGTCCTCGAGCGGCAAATGCCGGGCATCGGACTGGATCAACTGCACGTCCGGTTTGGATTCGAGGGGCACGGGTCACCAGTCACGAGTCACGCTTTTATGCCTCTAGGATGCCGCAGGGGGCGTTTTTGGGGTTGGGTTGGACTTGGCATAGCGGGGCGGGCGGGTTTGTGCGCCTGCGGGCCTGGAAATGCCGGGAATCGCCCTTCCTTCGTCAGGGTAAACGGCATTGGGCATTTCCATCACCCTTCACTCCGTTCACCGAAGGCATTCACGGCAAGCCGTTCAGGGCAAGCCAGGTTTCGGATTTCTTCCAGGCGCAGCACTTCGGCCACGCTCCAGCCGTGCCCGGTGTGTCCGGGGTTGCCAGCGGCGCGATCGTAGAAGCGGAGCAGGTCCCCTAGTGCGGTAATGAGATGCATTCGTTCTTCCGTCCAACGCTGCAACATCGGCGACGGCTCACTACAGGCGCGCGCCGGAACCGTTTCGCAGCAGCCCGTCTGCCCTTCGGGATTTATTCGTGCTTCCCGGTGGCGTTTTTTGGACTGACCACGTTTCCGGCGCGCGCGTGTAGTGAGCCGCTTCATTCGAATAAGTTCCCCGACTTCGGCGGCGCGGGCTTGCCCGCCGTAGCTCCGCGTTTCGGAGCGGAGGCGGGATGCTTTTCATCGAGGCAGGGGCCGACGCGGCCGCCATCGATGCGATGCTCCGTCATGCGGTTGCAGGGGCGGCACCACGCCGTCGCCGTCTCCGTCGATTTGGGAAAGTGCTCGGTCACGGCAACCGCGATTCGATTGGCGGTCTACCACGTCCGCCGGGTTTCCATGGCTTAAAGTTTCGGCGCTTCCTGTTCCGTATTCTATTTTTCAGATAGCACTCTTTACATCTTTCGTTGCTAAACAACTGTTCTTTACCGCAGTAACCACACTTGCCCATTACCGCTGTTTTACGCTGGAACACAAACTGGCGGCTGACCCCTAACTTTCGCGCCAATTCGGAATAGCCTTTGCTTTTCACGAATCACCCTTCACTTCTTCGTTCAGGGCAAGCGAATCACGCCTTCGCAATCTGCGCTTTCATTTCTTGGACCGACTTGTAGGCATCGCCTTCGATCGTTAGAAAACCTTTTTCGGCTAGGCTCGATAGGCGCGGGGACAGCACTTTTAGGTTGGCGTTCTTTTCGATCACGCCGCGGCGGCGCAGCTCGTTGCCGACGTCGACGCGGGTTTTCGGTTTGTCAAAGAATCCTTCGTGGACGAGCAGGGCCACGCGGCCATCCAGGGTGTTGCCGTTCGCGTGGATCACGTGGCGCTCTACTTTCACGCGAATCTCCGGGCGGTGCGTGAGGATTTCCAGGATGCCGGGGTCCACTGCGGCGCGCGATTTTACGTAGCCGTAGATGTAGTCCAGGTCCGGCACGGTGAAACGAAGTCCGTGGCCGCCGTTCCCGGGCGGATCAGGCGGATATTCAATGGAAAACTTTCGCGGCGCGTGAGGATCGAATTGCGGACTAGCGGGCTTGCGTGGCCGGGCATCTCGATGCAGGCGATCCTCGAATTGCTCGTCGGATACCACGATGCCTTCCAATTCCTTGACACGAAGTGAAAGCGCATCGTGAGCCTCGATCAGAAAGCGATGCTCTGCAATGAAGTCACGCAGGTTCGCCAGAAATGTCGGCGAATGAAGCGACGATTTCCCGGCTAGCGCGTTTTCTAACGCTTGGATCGTTTTACTTTCCGGCATCGGGGCCTCACTTTCATCTGGATCGACGTAGACGCCTTCATCGTGGACGATGTTGGGACGAACAGATGTTCCAGGTACGGCTTCATGTAGCGGCGGGTTTTCGCTTGCGCTTTCAGTTCGTTCAGGACTTCCGGCGATACGGGGATCGCCGGGTTGCGTAGTTTCTTCATGTTTGCCAGGCTCCTTTACCCCGAGAAGCATTGCTTCGAGGGGTGTTAGTGGGATTTCCGGGGACGGGATTTCTTCGGTTTCAGAATGATTTTCACCGCCGGGATCGTCACCTTCCGGCCGGCGCGGGTGCGGAACGTCAACAGCACTCGTTTCCGAATCACTTGAATCTCTTTCATCTGCGGGCGGCTCCTGACTGAGAATTTGTTTTAGCTGGTGCGGCGGGGGCGCTTTAATTGCAGTCTTGAATACGTGAGCATCATCGATCATGTTCGCCGGATGAGTGTAATCGCATTCTTCTCTCTGGCGATCCTTGAACGCACGCAGCATCTGGCGCGCGCTTTCGACTCGCTCCTCGCCCTTGGCGATGGCTTGGGCATGGAGCTCGCTCTCCATCCAGGCGGGCTGCACGTAAACTTTGGAGACTTTGGCTTCGGGCGTGCGCACGAAGAATTCGCCGATTTTCAGCCGCGCGATATCCACGGGTTTCAGTTGCGGCGTGAAGAGTCCCGCGAGGCTGCGCTCGATTTCGTGGCCTTCGGTCTGCACGCCGATACCCACGATCGAGCAGGCGCGCAGCATGATCTTATCCACCGCGGCCATATCCTGCGAATCGAGCCACATGAAGTTTTTGTTGGCGCCGGCCTTGCGCACGAGCGTCTCGCAGGCCATCTTCACCGGCGAGTTTTTCCCCTGCGGCACGAAGTCCTGCGCCTCGGGAACGATGACGCGGACGCCTTTTTCATGTTGGTACACCCACTCCATCACGCTGCGAATCACGAGCGCCTGGGTTTCCATGGCGTATTCGCGCAGGTCCATCACGTTCAGGCCGTCGTGCAGCTCGAGCCGTTTCGTATACGGCAGGCGCGCGAGCTGCGGCATCACGATGTCAAAATACGCTTTCAGTGAAGTGTAGACGCCGGCGTTGATCCCGCTGACAGGCTTGCGCGTGTACTTCCACTCTTTTTTCTTTTTCTTGCCGCGGCCTTTTTCGATGTAGCCGCCCTCGCCGCCGAGCAGCGCCTTGATGTTTTCGTGCACGTCTTTCAGCGTCTTGGCGCTACGGGGATCCTCGCAGCACCGGATGATCCAAGCTTCCTCGAAATTCAGTTTCCGCTGTTGGGACGCTTCCAGGATGGACTTGACCCAGCGCCAGAGCGGCTGCTCTTCGTCGTTCGTCGGTTCGGAAAAGTAAGGGGGGATCATGCGTCCCGTCAAGAATCCCCCCTCGCCCTGCTTCGTGATGAACGCGACGGCCCTCAGTTCACCGCGATAGGCGATGGCCTCGAGCGCCGTAGTTTTCCCGGAAAGCTGCGTCTGGCCAAACCATGCCAGGTGCCCCGTCTCCGGGATTTCCACGCGCTTACCGGTGCCGATTTCCCAGCCGAGTAGAATCATTTTTACCGCAAAAGCGCCGCGTTTTTGTCGCACTCGCCGTGCGAGCCGGGGCCTTTTGCTCTCCTAGCTAGATCACCTTGAACCAATGCAGAATTCCCACTACGCCCAACACCCCAACGGGCAAGATGACGCCTAAACCACCGATCATCCATGCGGGTCCCGACCACCATTTCTCGTCGCTGTCAGAAGTAAACTCAAGCCACTGACTTAGGGCTGTAAACACACCAAACAGCCAAACGAGGCAAACGATCCAGATTTCACAAAAGCGAATCAATTTTCCCCTTTACCCTGAACGCATTCCGTGAATGGCGGTTCAGTTCTCGCCCGGTTCGCGTTTCGGCAGTGGCGGCAGATTCCGCGTTTCAGGTTCCGTTTTCCTTTTCACACTCACCGTAAGGCGCAAGCCCATTTTGTCCGCAAGCTGATACAGTTCCCGCACGCGCCGCTGAAATTCCTCTTGCGCGCTCTCGTAGTGCCGCTCTGGCGCTGGCTTCGTCATGCGCGATCTTCCGCTTCCGCTTTTGTATAGCGTGCCTCGAACTCCCGGCGCAAGGTGCGCTCGCGCTCGCGTTCCTCGTCCAGAATGGAGAGCACTATTTCATTCCACAGAGCAATCTGATAAGCGATTTCCTTGAGCCAAAGATTCGATTGGATGGCGAGTCCAGTCTCGATTGCAATAAGGGGTTTCCCGGTAAGCGCATTCGTATTCTCAAGACCGATTGTCGGAATGTTTTTGATTTGTTCGGAAGTCATGAGCCGCGCCCTCTCAATTCGGAATGTGTATTCGCCGTTCGTCCTGCTTCACGCTGGCGTAGCCGAGCTGCCAGGCGCGGCGCCGCAGGCTCACCCTGCTGGCGAACATCACGGCGAAAAACTGCGTTTGGCATTCGTTCAGCTCGTCCGCGCACAGGAGCGACGAGCCGGTGCGCGCCTGAATCGTGAGCGCATCGCCGTGCGCCGTCACGAGATGATCCCCCCAAGCCTTCGTGGGCCACATGGGAAAGCCCGCGCCGCAATGCTCGCAGTAGGATGTTTCCCCTTCGCAGATTTCCGCGATCCAGGAATTCGCCGGCACGCGCGCGTCCAGCTCCGGAGCGAAGGCCACGCCCGCGATTTGATTGTCTCGAATCCAGGCCGGCTCGGGGGATGAATCGTGACTGGTGACTGGTGACTGGTGACTGGTGAAATTCATCGCGCCCGCACTTTCTTGATCGTTCGCTCGATCGCTTCTTTGATATCCGTAGTGCAACCTCTACAGAATTCTCGTGCTCCCTCGGTTTCGATGTGAATCTGTCCCGTTTGATCCTCGTCCTCACAACTTATTTCTATGAGGGTTTTGACGCGATGAAGGCGGACCATCGGAATCTCAGCGCCGCAACCATCACAGAACGTCTTTTGAGCCATCCGGTTTATCCTTTCACCAGTCACCAGTCACTAGTCACCAGTCACTCTGCCCTCGCCGGCATGTGCCAGCCGTCCGTGCGGCCGTCGGGCCAGATGTGCGTGTAGGCGCCGCCGAGCGCGCCATCGATCACGCGCGGATTGATCGCGCGGGGAACGACCCACATCGGTCCCATATTGAGCGCGGGATTGCCCTGCGGCAGCATTACAAGCGCGGCATCGATTTGGATGGATGTGCGGCCCGTGCCGAGCGGATGATTCAAGTCCACAAGGATGGTGCGCGCGCCGTCGCCGAGGATCGCGTTTTGGCAGTCGGCGTGTTCGGCGGCATGCTTCTGCTTTTCGTCCGCGATGGCCGCGCGCAGGCCATCGTTCAGTTTCGTGGATTCGGCCAGCTCGGCGTCCACTTGCCGGCGCATCTGATCGAAGCGGATCGCGCCGGGAATCAGCCCCAACACCATGCCGAACACCACGAGCAGCGCGGAACGCAGAATGTGCCGATTAGGATTTTCCACAGATTATTCCTCACTTTTCCTTTGGATTCACTGATTCAAGCGCCTCTTCGACGTTCAGCACCCAAGACTCAAACCGTTCTTCGCCGACCCGGCGCATTCCGGCTTCGATGCTGCCATCGGTTTTTTCCAGCCGTTTCTTGCAGGCTTCCTCGGCAATGTCCCACGCCGGTTCGATCATCGCGGTTTCCACTTACTTGGCGCTCTTTCCAGGTCCGCGAGACGGCGATTGAAACTGCCGAGCCACGTCCCCACTTTGCCGCTCCAGCGCCACAGCCGGTCTATGCGCCACGCCAGAATCAGAAGCACGAAAGTATTCAGCGCGGCGTAAACCGTGATGGCGCGTTGGAAATTCATTCGCCCTGCGCCCTTGCCAGCACCATGCCAGCGAATTGCGTCCGCCGCGCCACTATGCGGCGGTCGAAGTCGGCGGCTCCGGTTTTGGCGCGTAGTCGGCGGGGACGCCTGGATTGAGGCCGAGGCGCTCGAGCGCGCCCGGCGTCGACTGTTCCGGGTCCTTGGATACTGCCGCGAGCTCCGCGATCAATAGGCGCATCTGATCCGCGTCGGCCGTCTCCAGCCGATTCACCAGCGCCACGAATTTGATCCCCTTGGCGCTCACGCCTTCCCAAACGCGGAAATTCAGCCCTTGCCAGATCAGTGTCTTGCTCGTGCTCTCGATTGTCGCTTTCATGAAAACCCCTTTCGGTGACTGGTGACTGGTGACTAGTGACTAGTGAAAACCGTAAAGCAACTTCTTGCCCCTGAAACCACTCGTCGGCCTTCCAAACGAGGTCATGCCCGATCCGTAGAAACTGGCGCCACGCCCACCGCTGTAGCCTTGCCGTCAGGGTTTTCATAACTTCCTCCCGCTCGGTGCATCCGCTCTTCGTCGATCAGCGCGACGGCTTTGTTCAGCACGTCCCGGATCCACCATGAGAGCGACCTGTCAGCGGCGGCGGCAATCGACTTCCATTTGGCGATTTCTTCCGGCCGGGCTGAGAAGTTGCAGTAGAGCCACTCGCCGGAATGCGTCTTTCTTGGTTTTTGTATTCTCTTCGCCATTTCCTATTTTCCGCCTCTTGCCAGGCAGGGACAGAATACGCCAATACAACGAAGTTGTCAACTCTTTTTATTTTCGTTGTGGATAAGTCAGCTAACCCCTTGCGGGACAGAAAGAAAGAAAGAGAAAGTAAGTCAACTGCTCTCTCCACAGAGTGACGAAAATTATCGTGTATTTCTTACCGTGTTTCGTCACTTGGGGGGTGCGGGAGAGAACGGTGGGCTTTACTGTGGAAAAGTGAGCGAAGGGGCGCAGAATCACACACTTGCCAAATGCCCACCTAAATGCCCACAAATGCCCAAAAAGCCCAAATGCCCACAGGGGGTGGGCATTTGGAACCTACTGTGCCCGTTGTAGTTAGGCTCTAAATGCCCACTTTCCCACTCTCTACGCGCGCGCGCGAGGCAGTTTCCGCGCCTTCGCCTTTTCTTTATGGGTGGGCATTTAAGCGAGTGGAAAAGGTACGAGGGAATATTTCAAGTAGAGGGGGTGTTGTGGGCTGCCGTCTGCGTTCAACTTGAGCGCGTGAGGGACCGCGCCAACGTCCCGAATGAGGGCCAAAACTCCCTGCGCGCGATTGTAAAGATTACCCATTGTACCCCAGCCGCAAATCACCATCCCGGCATCTCGGCACTTGAGGGCGATCATCGCGTCATTCGCCGGGCCAACCGGATCGGGCGCGGTTGAAAGGCTGTGCGGATATGTGGACCGCATTGCGAAGAGATTCAAAATCTCAATTCCGCCAAAATTGAGCTGGAAGCCCCGGACGATGCAACGCTTGATTGTAGGATCGTCGCGCAGTTCGTCGGCGGTGCTCGGATTCAACAGCACGTAAACGAGCGTAGGTTTCTGGGCATTCCAAAGGCGCCACAGGTGATAGCGATAGAAGCGATCTTCCGAAAACGTCGCGCCTGTGAGCATTTACAACCAGGTCCGCAGCTTCCGCCGGTATGAGCCGTACTTGGCCAACCCGCTGCGGCCTTTTTTCCCGCCCTTTGATTCGTCATTCGTGACCTGTGGAAAATCCTCTTCGCTCAATCTCTCCCGTTCCATGAGGCAGGTGGTTGCGCCTTGGCTCGTCAATCGGAACACAAAATCGCCGCCCGTTAGCGGACCGCCGTTGAGCCGAACGGCATCACCGGTAGTGACCATTTCCATCCAGTCGGCGTAATCGTCGTGGGTCTCCCCGGCAACGAAGTGGTTGCGATAGGACTTCCGCCCACGATTCGGCAGGCCTAATGCGTGACGCCCAAGCTTGAATTGTTTGACGGTCACAGTTCCTCGCTGATGCCGGACGCGGTGTACATCGCTAATCCGCCGCGGCCTTTTTTTCCGCCGCTTACTTTGCGGATCAGATGTTGCGTGAGCCATGCCCTGATGCGCCGCTGGGCGCTGGTGCGGGAGATGTTCATCACTTCCATCAATGTGCGGATGTTCCATTCCGTGTCCATCTCTTCGATCGCGTTCGCCAGGCCGTCGCCATCTTCCAGGGATTCGAGCCGTACCGGATTCGTGGACGCCAAATCCAGGATCATGCGCATGGGATCGACGCTGGGGCCGAGTTTGTTGTCCACTTCAATTTCCACGTGGGAGATGTTGCCCGTCATAGTTTTGCGCTTAAATTGGATCATCACGTTGGCCCAGCCGGGGAAATTGTAGCTGCCGGCGGCGGCGTTCATCAGGTCCGCGTCTTTTTTGTTTTCGTGGTGGACGAGCACGATGGCCGCGCCCGTCACGTCCCGGATGGCGTCAATCATCTCCAGGAATTTCGATGTGTCGGTGGGGCTGTTCAGATCCCCGTGGCCTTCAAATAGCCGGCGCAGCACGTCCAGGACGATCATATCGGCCTTGAAATCGAGCGCCTGCTTGACCAGCTTTTTGCACCACTGCGGCGTGAAGCCGGTAAAATCCGAGCGCTTCACGATCCACACGTTTTCCTGCGCGCAGTTCATAAACTGCGACGTGGACATAAAATCCCGCACGCGCTTCTGGACGGCCGCGTCGGGATCCTCCACCTGCACCAACATGGTTTTCACCGGGCGTTTCACTTCCAGCTTGCCCATGGCGCGCTCGGTTTCCACCGTGGCGGCCAGGGCCAGCCCCGTGGTGAAAAAGCTTTTCATGCGGTGCGGCAGGGCCACGATCATCACGGAAGCCCCGCGGGGCACCAGGCCCTCGATCAAATGCTCCTGCGGGGGAAATTCCATTTTCAGGAAATCCAGTAGCGAGCTGCCCAGGTGCCCGTTTCCGTTTCCGTTCCCATTTGTGGGCAGAAGCGCGCCGGCTTCCATGGTGGCCTTGAATTGCTCCTCAAGATCCTCGGCGCTTACCGCGCCTTCCATCGCTCTGCGCTGCACGAATTCCGTTTCGCGGATCAGTTTCCGCAGGCGCGCTTTCGTCTGCACGATATCCGCGTAGTGCGCCAGGTTGGCGATCGCGGGGCGGCCGTCCATCAGCGCGTCAATGTAGGCGGGGCCGCCGGCGAGCTCCAGCATCTTGGCTTGCGAAAGCCACTCGATCACGTGGATCGAATCCATCGGCAATTCGTCCTCGTGCAGCGCCAGGATGGCGTCATAAATCTTTTTGTGATTCACGTGGTAAAAATATTCGGGCACCAGCTTATCGGCCACGGATTCGAGCGCCGAATTCTGTAGCATGATTCCGCCCAGGATGGCGCGCTCCGCTTCGATGTTGTGGGGCAGTTCAGGAGCGGTCTGCGTGGCGGCGGCGGACATTCTGGCCATCAGTAGCCGCACATTCCGAGGCATTCGCCTGCGAAGTTTAGATCAGACTGTGCGGCCCGCGGATCACTGGAAGCGATAAACTCAATCGATTCGAGAGGCTGACATGAACGATGCAGATACATCGTCTCTTCCATCTTTCGATTCGCCACGATTCCGGGTATGCGTAAGGCACGATCGATTTCGACCGCCCGCGCCCAATCACCCGGACTCTTCTTGATTTCTATCCATTCGTTGTCATCGTGGAAGGGACAGAACACGCAAGCGGAGCGGGGCACTTCGTGGGGAACATTCCGGCGCAGAAATTCGGAGCATTGGCTCCGCGTGATGTGCAGGTCGATCAGCGGAAAATGTCGCCGGATATATTTCGGCGGCTTCTTTCCCTTATGTTCCAAGCGCCATGCGCGGCCGGATTCATTCAGCGAAAAACCGATATAGACATGAACGATCACGCCCTTACGAACACGCTGTCTCGGTTTGAGTCCCAACACTTCTTGTCGCAGTGCTTGGCCGATCACTTCCAGTTTGTATTCCTTCGTGCACTGACGTTTCGTTTTAGAAACGCGCTGGCCGTCCGTAGTGAAAGCGGGAATCGCTGCGAACCGGCCACCAGTGGAATTACATCCGCGAACCAGATGATCGCCCAGCTTCCCTTTGGTGCGTACGATGATCGGCGGCCCATTTAGGGATTTCAGCCATTCCAGATGCGCATAGGTAAGCTTTGATTCTTCTTGCGTGTCGGCGGTTATTGCGGCGTCAAGTTTTACGGGGATTCGGCCTTGCATGAACATCAGATAAAGCGTAGTGGATTGGACGCCGGCGCCTAAATTTAAAACGTGATATTCCGATTGGGCCATGTTTGCCAGGACGAAACCGGGGCGCCGCCTGGCAAGGTTGAGCGCCCCAGTTCCCTCGTAAGAGCTCGAACCCTTCGGCGATACGACGCGCTCAGGGCAAGCGGGAATGAAACTACGCAATGCGCGGCGCGGGGTCAAGAAAAAATCGGCGTATGTGTCCAATCAGTTTGTGGAAAAGCTGTGCGGAAGTGGATTTCAAATCTCAAATTTGAAATGTCAAATGTGAAACAAAACGCCCCGCGCGATGGTCGAACCACCTAAGGCGCGGGGCGGTCAAAGAGGCTTGCTACTGCCTATCCCCTTGAAATCTACCCGGTGCACGGTTTCCCGTGCACCGGGGGAAAGAGTACACCTAGACGGGCCGAACTACAACGCCTTCGACGTAAACAGGCGTCTTGCATCGCAGACAATACGTGTATCCGATGGGGATTCTTCGCCCGACGTAGTGCAGTATCATGCCGGGCATCGGCACCTCGCGCGAAGGGATTTCGATAATCATGTCATCGCGGATCACCGCGTCGTGTCCCTTGAAAGCGCAAACGAGCCAAGCGAGCTTCACGGGTCACCAGTCACCAATCACTAGTCACGAATCACACCACGCCTGCACTCGGCGTGGCCGCTTTTTCCAGATCGGCGTTTTCCTTGGCGATCTTTAGAAATTCCTCGATGATCGCCGGGAGTCGCGGATCGTCGGCAACTTCCGTCAAGAGGGCGGCGCCGAAGTATTGCATCTGCGCTTCGCGGCTCTTGAAGAACGCGAGGAGCTGTTCCTTGGAAAACTTTACCAGCTCGTCGAGGATTTCCGGCCAGGCGTTGCGCAGGTAGTCGTACATATCCTGCCCGGTGGATTTCGGATTCTTGATGCCCATCACCAAGCGGTGCAGATGCGACTGCGCAATGATCGCCTGCGCCATTTCCGGAGTTACGGCGGTAGATTCTGAGGAAGGAGCCGCGGCGACGGTGGAATTGGCACCGTTGGCGACCGCCGCGGCCTGGGGGGCAGGAGAAGGTGCTACATCAATTACGTTCGGATCGCCGGGCTTCATCTCGCCGCGCTGCAGTCGGATAGTACGCTCCTGCGCTTCGGACGTCTTTCTGAATTCGCTTAGACCCTGCACCATGCGGTCTACCAGCATGGGCAGGTTAGACGCGAACGTCGACGCCAGGTCCGCCTTAGGCACGCCGCTGGCGATGAGCCCGGAAGTTTTCAGCGTGGTGATCAGGGAGAGAATTTCTTCCACGCCTTTCTTTTCGGGCGAGCCCACGACGCCCAATTCCTTGAGTACGCGAATCGTATCCAGCAATCCGTGCTCGGCATTTCCGCCGCCGAGGATTTCCTTCGCTGCGCGCAGTGTCTCCAAAGGATTCTGCGCCTGCGGAATCTGGCCCTTGACCATCTCGATCGCGGTGATCATGGCCGTGCGCATGGCGTCCATCTGCAATTGCATGAACTGCGGATTGGCGTACATGCGCATGGCCTCGATCGCCACGGAATCGGAACCGGTCGCGCCGTTCCCGTTGCGCGGCACGCTGTTGATGATTGGCGCGCCCTCGAGCTCCACCTGCCATTTCGCCACGAGGGTATGCTTTTTCGGGGGTCCGAGCATCCACAGGATGAATTTCCCCCCGCCGAAGCGCGCGCGGATATCCTCTTCGCTGAAAGGGCCGGTGAATACGTTGTCCACGGGCGCGGCGCCCTGCTCCCATTTCTCGCCGGCGCGATACACGCGCACCAGATGTTCGGTCCATTGCGCCTGCGTAAGCTTGTTTACGACGTTTTCCCACGAATCGGAGTAGAACTTCGATGGCTGCGCGTCGGTGATGGGGTCTCTCGGAGGCAGCACTTCGGATTCGATGGTCTTGCGAAATCTCGTGCCGGGAGCCGGTTGCGTCATTGTAGCCACTCGGAAATCCTCGTTTCCCCTGCCAGGCAATGCCTAGTAAAGCACACCAAAAGCCCGGATGTCACGGACACATCAAGGTGTTACACCCGATGAAATAACGGATGGGCACACCCATGATGTCCTTTCCTGCCGCGTATATTAAGCGCATTCTGCGCAGCGTGAGCAAAAGGCCCCGGTAAGGGGCGCTTTTGCGGGAAAAAAGACCGCATGGGAATTTTTACGACCGAGGCGCCCGGGGTTTTGTATTCCGCGGCACTGCAATCCGGCGATGACGGCACGGCGCAAACCATCGCCATGCTGCGCAACCTCGTGGATTCCGCGTGGAAAGATCCGTTCGTCAACCGTACGGCCATTGAAATCATTCGCAACGCCGGTGTGCAGCCCTTCGACCTGTGGGGCCAGGTGCGCGCGATTTACAACTATGCGCGCTCGTTCTACTTCGTGAACGATCCCATCACCAAGGAAGCCGTCCGCCCTACGCGCGACCTGCTCGAGCTGAAAGCCGGAGATTGCGATGACATCAACGGCAATGTACTTCCCGCGCTCCTGGGCACCATCGGATTCGAAGTGCGCCTCGTCACCGTGGCCAGCGACCCGAACGTGCCCGACGTTTTCTCTCACGTTTACTGCGAAGTGTTCATTGACGGCGAATGGTATCCCCTGGACGCCGCGCGTCCGAATGCAACGATTGGCGTAGCGCCGGCGTTCTTCTATCGCCGCGCGTGGTGGAGCCTCTCCGACGATTCCTACGGCGACTACTCGAGCGATGAAGCGGGGCAGATGGCCGGGTATCGCCCGCAAACTATTCGCGGACTCGGCAGCATCACTTCGGAGGTGAGTACGGTGCTCCTGGACGCTTCTGGCGCGCTGAAATCCGTGGGCGGGCAGACGGTGCAGCAAGTGCTCGGCCCGGCGATCGGCCCGGGCGGCAGCGCGCAGATGACGCCGCCGGCCGCGCAGCCGTTTCTTTCGAGCGGCATCGGCGAATTGCTCGTAGTAGGCGCGATCCTCGGCGGACTGTGGCTGTTGACGCGCGAATGACAACGAATGCGATCATGACTCGTGATCCGAATCCTGTTGTCCTTATCGCCGGTGAAAATCGGGAAATACTAAAACGAGCGTTAATGATGATTCAAGACCAGATCGCGAACCGAAAAGCAGAAGTCGCGAACTGCGACGCCGAAATCGCGCGGCTGAAAGCGCTAGAAATCTCCCTGCAAAATGTAATTCGCATGGCGGATCACGAGTCACAAGTCACGAGTCACGGAATCTGAATGGCCTACGCGATGCTCAGTACGCGAAACGAAAACGGGATGACTCCCGGACTGCGCGGCCTCGGCTTCCTTGGCGATTCGTCTCTCCCACTTTCTCCCACCGACGCGATCAATGCCGCGATCAAGGCCTATTCCGGTTCACACCTGAATCCCAAGCAAACGCAAAATCAAGCCTGGCTCGCCGCGGCGGAATCCGCCGTGGCCAATGCCAATATCGACGTGACCGGCGGATTCGGTCCGGACTGCCAGGGACAAACCGCGCAACCGCTGAATCTTTTGCAGACGGCCAGCGGCATCGGGCTGAGCGCGGCGGGCGCCACTACCGGCGTTCTCGCGTCCACCAGCTTGATTCCCGCGGCGGCGGTGCCCGTGGTGGGATGGGTGATCGCCGGCGTCGGCGCGATTGTCGGCATGATCGAAGCGATTTTCCAGCACCACGCGCAAGCCGTGAAGCGCGACCTGGCTTTTGGCTGCTCCGCGATCCCCGCGGTGAACAACGCCATGGCCGTGATCATCAAGGGCGTGCAGTCCGGAAATATTCTGCCCGCCGATGCGGCGAATTCCTTGCAGACGGTTTACTCGCAGTTCATGGCGGCGGGCGGGGCGTCGGGCAGCGCGTCCGGCCCGGGCGGAATTCCCAGCGGCGGCAAGGCCATCAACGATTCGCCGTTCTGCAATTCCAATTGCGAGCTGAGCCTCGTGGTGTACGCCATGGTGCTGTACTGGACGGCGCAATTCCAGGCGCAAGCGGCGCAAGCCGCAGCCGTGGCCGCGGAATCCGCCGCGCAGAGCGGCACGTCGCAAGGCGGGTCAGGTGTTCCGGGGATTTTCTCGCCGGCGCCGGCGGGATCTTCCGGGATTCCCGCGTGGGCATGGCTGGCGCTGGCCGCAATCGGAGCCTGGGCGGTGGCGGGATGATGGATCAGCAGGATATTACCGGTCCCGAGGTCCGTGCGAAGAGCAACGAAGAATTAATAGACGAATTGATTCACCATCTTCAAATGGACAACTACATCATCGCCGAAAAGCTGCGGGACGAAAGTCTAGAACGCATGGAGAGAGCGAAGTAAAAGTGGCTTACGCGCGGCTCAATACGCGAAACGTCAACGCGCTGCACCCGAATTTGCGGGGCATGGGTGCATATGCCGCGCTTTCGACGCGCGAAGATGCGGGCTTGCGGCCGGGGATGCGGGGCTACGACGCCGGTAAGGCGTCGCTTCTAGGTGACGCGCCCCTCACCAATATTTCTTTCGGCCCGGGCGGGCAATTCGCCATCAGTACGGCCACGGTGCCCACGCAAACGAGTCTGTGGGATCAGGCGCTCACATGGTTGAGCGGTTCCACATTCATCCCCGGCATGCCCAATTCGATTTTCGCCATCGGCGCAGGTGTGTTCGTCCTGGCAAAAGTGTTCGGGGGGCATAGACGCTGATGGCTTACGGCGCCCTTAATTCGCCGCTTCCCGGACTCACCGTGTCGCCCACGGGTGACCGGTGTTGCGGACTCCGTGGCTACCAGCCCGGCGCGCACGCTCTGCTCGGAATGCTGGGCGACGATCCCGTCATTTTCGATACCACGTCCACCGATCCCACCGGAGGATTGATCGATCCCGGCGCAATCGACCAGCCCGCGCCCATCATTGACCTGACTCCACCAATCGATTTACCGCTTCCGAATCAGCTTTCGCCTTCGGTCTATTCGTCCTACCCGGCCAGCGTAGGCACGGAGTTCACCAGCAACGGAGATGGCACGTACACGAACATTCAGACGGGGCAAACGGTTCCGTACAACATCGCGGAGCAGATTACCGCTGCGACCACGGGCGCGGCGACGTCGGCGGGCGTGGGCACAACTGCCACGGGGCAAAATATAAACATCACCGATCCGAATACGGGCGCGACGTCGACCATCAACACGAATAATCTTTCCGTCGCCGCGCAGGCGCTGCAAGCGGCCGGCCAGCTCGTGAACGCCGCCGGAAAACTCACGTCGCAGGGCGCGGCGCTTTTGAATCAAGGAAACCTGTACAAGCCCGCGCCCGTGAGCACGAATTTGTTTTCCGGTGCCATGAGTTCGCTCACGTCGTGGTTCTCCGGGTCCACGGGCGGTTTTCCGAACATCGCCATTCTCGGCGTAGGGCTGGCGGCGGTTTTTGTGCTTCCGTCGCTCATGTCCGGCAAAAAGAGGCGGCGATGATTCGCCTTCGCCAAAAATACGGCTACGGCGCAACACGTTGCGCCATAGCTTTGTTTGGGAGCGACGGCGAATGATTTCTGTCAACCATCCCGCGCTCGGCGCTGCGCTCACGCAGGATCCACTCGCGCGGCGCGATCCCATCGTATATCGGATCATGCAGCCCAGTCCGATCCGCACTTTTCCTGTCACCGTGGCTCCACCTACGGCCACGCCGCAGGAACCCCTACAAACGCCAAATCCGCCGAATCGGATTTCGCCGCCCATCGAAGTTGGAGTCACCGAATCGTCCAGCGCCGCTCCGTCCGCTGCGCCGCTGCCCGTCCAAGTGTCCAATGTCATCGATCCCGTGACGGGCGTCACCTACGCCGGATATCTCACGCAGGACGCGCAGACGCTGTATCAGTCCGGCTCGCTCTTGACGGGTGGAAATCAGTTGACGCCGCAAGGCTCCGCGCTGGCCGCACAGGGAGACTTAATTCAAGGCACGCCCGCGCCGTCCCCTGCCCAATTTGCGCAAGCACAACCACCCGCTGCGGCACCGGGTACGGATTTCTTTTCTTCCCTGATGAATTGGCTCACGGAGGAAACGCTATGGACCGGCGTGCCAAACGGAGTCCTGGCCGCCGGCGGCGTGATCGCCGCGTCCTGGATGTTGGGACGGAAGAAAGGGCGCCGCTGATGCTCTTTCCAAATCATCCTGCGTACGCTGAGATTCGCGCCGGCATGGGCGACCTAGGCTACCAGCCCGGTGCGCACGCGCTGCTCGGCTACGCTGCCCCGGCGCACGATTTGGGCGACTTCTCCGCATCGATGGAAAACGCCGCCGTCGACGCGGGGTATTCCGTAAACGATATCGAGCTTCTGAATTCGTTGGGCGCGACGGATCAGGATTTGTCCGACCTGATCAATGGCAATGTCACACTCACGCAGTTGTACGCGAAATTTGGCGTAACGATTCCTGGCGGCGGTGGAGTGGTTCCTACTACGGCCACACCCACGACTCCCGCATCGGCATCCGTCACACCGTCACAACCCGCGCCCAGCGCGCCGCAG
>Ga0210403_10000635_pt1 | contig 35828 bp, 25 predicted proteins | sample IncBWC19MmetaG_FD_150863 | JGI IMG/M metagenome (GOLD analysis project Ga0210403, IMG submission 150863) | Forest soil microbial communities from Barre Woods Harvard Forest LTER site, Petersham, Massachusetts, United States - Inc-BW-C-19-M | ecosystem: Environmental > Terrestrial > Soil >...
TCCCGTAACCCTTGTTCGACTCCGATGTTCGACTCCAAAAGTTCAGTCAGTCGCAGCAGCCAACTCCGCATTCCTCCGCCTTTGATGCTCCCTACGTGCAGGCCGTCGGTTTTGTTCCGTAAAATTCCCCGAAACAGTACCTTCCGCCTGAACCGCTCTGCTACTGAACTCCCGGAGTATACCAAGCCAGCCCCCTCCGCCCCACCCTCAGACCAGCCACCCCTTCCCTTCGGGTCACCGCGCCGCTCTCCAATCAGGCCATATACACGACCCACCTGCAACAATCTTCCGCGCAGAAAAAGGCACGTCCTCTCCACTGCAGCAGCGGACAGCTTCACCGTCCGCTGCTGCAGTGGAGAGACCCCTGTATCTGGTCTCCGTCTTTCTCTTTGCCTTGGTTTTTGTCTTTCCCTTGCCGTTACTCGACCGCAGTTCTGCTTTGGCAGGGCTCGCATACCCCGCCGCACTCGACACCTACGGCGCAGCCGGCCCCTCCGCCTTCTTCGCCGCCACCGTAACCGCCGGCTTCCAGAAGTCCGGCTCCGCCTGGATCCAGCTCGGTGGCGGATAGCTCATCCTCGGGTTGATCTGGAACAGATTGTTCTGGTCCGACTCGATGCAGCTCGCCTCCAGCTCCGCCAGCCGCCTCATCCCGTCCTCGCCCATCGCCTTCACAAACCCCTCATCCGATTCCATCATGTGGTCGGCGTCGGCCATCGACTTAAGCCGCGTGATCACCAGGAAGCCGTGGCCCCCCGTTCCGTACTGCTCTTCGAACGTCACCCAATTCGCCTCCGGAACCCCTTTCTTATACCCCGCCATGACCAGCTTCACCAACTCCTCCCACGCCTGGCTGCGCCCCGGACGAATCACAAACTGTCGGATCTCCAAATACCGCACTCCACGCAGATTGCCGGTGTTCTGGCTCAGATCGTCGCGCCGTACCCAAACGCTACTGCCGGTCTCCGACAGCAAATCGCCATCGGCAACAAACGCCCGGTCCAGCGCCGCCGACAGCGTCGCGTTCTTCTCCACGGCCCTGTTCGCCGCCTCCCACGCCGCAAACGACGGATATCCGAAAAAGAAGAGCGCCCGCGACTGCCCCGACAGCGAGGTCAGCGCGAAGTAGTGCTGCTGCGCATTGGCCGCCGACAGCGCATGGACAAAGGCCGCCTCGGCCCTCTCATGCACCGCGCCGCTCTTGCCCGGCTTGATGAACTCGCGATCGATCACCAACACCTTGGGCGGCCCATCGCTGCCATCCTGCGCACGCAGCGCCGGCGAAAAGCCACTCATAAGACAGAGCAGCACAGAAACAGAAGCATAGCGAAGCAACGTAGAAGATGTCATATGGCTAAGCCCTCCAGGGCTCGAAAAGAGACCGTCAAAAATCGTGAGCTCGGGCAAGCCGCAGCGACGCCAGCCAAACAGAGCAAGCCGAACCGAGCAGGCCGCACAACGAGCCAGAGATAAGCAATTTGCATGAGAGCCCGGGCAGTCCACCTTGATTGGGGCCGGCACTTACGGGAGACACAACGGGAGAAAGGACAGGCGCGGCCAAGTCAAGCCGCAAACCTACACGGCAGTCTGCCCCCAGCAGCCGACAATGTCAAGGATAGGACAGAGTCGAGGAAAACCACGATCTCAGAGCGCGAGCGTCCCATCCTCAACAGGCTGACCGACTAAACCCGACCGTTCGCAGGTACTCCCGCCGCTCTCCCGGGCCAGCGCCATGTAACCATCCGCGATCATAATTAAAGCCAGCCGGAACCCGACTTTTCTCTCACCCCCCTGCACGCTATACCCTGTTCTTACATGCAACACTGGAAGATCATCCTCACCTACGACGGAACGCCCTTTCACGGCTGGCAGATCCAACCCGGCCTTCCCACCGTCCAGGGCACCCTCGCCCACGCCATCGCCCACGTCACCGGCGAGACCGTCCTTCCCCAGGGCTCCGGCCGCACCGACACCGGCGTCCACGCGCTCGCGCAGGTCGCCACCTTCCCGCTCGCCGCTCCCATCCCCGGCCCCAATCTCCATCGCGCGCTCAACCGAGCCCTTCCGTCCAGCATCCGCATCCTCACCGTCTCACCCGTCCCCCCTGGCTTCCACGCCCGCCACAGCGCCCTCCGCAAGACCTACGAGTACCGCATCTTCCCCAGAACCGCCCCATCCCAGCCCGTCGATCCCGCCGCCGCCCAGAACACCGCCGACCGCATCTGCTCCCCCATGCTCGCTCCCTTTGTCTGGGACTGTCCCTGGCCGCTCGACCTCGGCCGCATGCAGCACGCCGCACCCCATATCCTCGGCGAACACGACTTCACCTCCTTCGCTGCCTCCGACCCCGATCTCACCACCCGCACCAGCACTCCCGACCCCGACCCTGACCCCGATCTCGACCAGAAGAAAGACGCCATCCGCTTCATCTCCGAATCGACCTGGCAGCAGAAGGACGAGCTCTTCCTCTACCGCGTCACCGGCTCCGGCTTCCTCCACCACATGGTGCGCAATCTCGTCGGCACCTTCGTCGACATCGGCGCCGGCCGCCTCTCCCCCGACGCCATCTCCAGCATCCTGGCCGCCCGCAACCGCTCCGCCGCCGGCCCCACCGCCCCCGCCCGCGGCCTCTTCCTCGTCTCCGTGGATTACCCTGCTGTGGGAGATTTGTCCTGATGCCCGAGACGCCCCAGATGTTCCAGACCCGCGACACCGCCCTCGCCGAGGCCCACCAGCGCATCGGCCGCCTCGCCGCCCTCACCCCCATCCATCGCGCCTTCCACTGGCTGCACCTGCATCAGCCCCAGCTCCGTCAATGGCAGCTCGAGATGCTCGCCATCCCGGCCCCGCCCTTCGGCGAGGCCGCCCGCGCCGCCTGGTTCCTCGAGCGCTTCCACGCCCTCGGCCTCACCAACGTCCACCTCGACCCCGCCGGCAACGCCCTCGCCGAACTCGGCCCCACCCAGTCATCCGCTGGCGTTGGGACGGACACCGGCACAGCGACGGGCACAGGCCCCTGCGTCCTGCTCTCCGCCCACCTCGACACCGTCTTCCCCTCCGCCACCGTCTGCTCTCCCATCGAGGACGGCCCCCGCATCATCTGCCCCGGCGCCTGCGACAACGCCGCCGGCCTCACCGGCCTGCTCGCCATCGCCGCCGCCCTCCGCTTCGCCGGCATCACCCCTCCCGTCCCCATCCTCTTCGCCGCCAACGTGGGCGAGGAAGGCGAAGGCGACCTCCGCGGCATGCGCCAGCTCTTCCACAACAGCACCTACCGCGACCGCATCGCCGCCGCCATCGCCCTCGAGGGCTCCGGCTCAAGCGCCGTCGTCACCCGCGCCCTCGGCAGCCGCCGCTTCCGCATCGTCGTCACCGGCCCTGGCGGCCACTCCTGGACCGACGCCGGAACCCCCAATCCCATCTTCGTCCTCGGCCGCGCCCTGGCCGCACTTTCCCAGCTCGAGCTCCCCTCCACCCCGCGCACCACCCTCAACGCCGGCCAGATCGCCGGCGGCACATCCATCAACTCCATCCCCGAGATCGCCACCGCACTGCTCGACCTCCGCTCCACCGACCCCGACCAGCTCAAAGCCACCGAACTCGAGATGCGCCGCATCCTCCAGGCAAACGCGCCCGCCCACACCACCGCCAAGCTCTTCGTCGAGCTCATCGGCGACCGCCCGGCCGGCGCCCTCCCCGACGATGCCCCGCTGCTCCACACCCTCCGCGCCGTCGACCGCCACCTCCACCTCCGCACCGAACCCCGCATCGGCTCCACCGACGCCAACCTCCCGCTCTCCCTCAACATCCCGGCCATAGCCATCGGAGCCGGAGGCACCGGCGGCGGCATTCACACCCTCCAAGAGTGGTACGACCCCACCGGCCGCGAGACCGCCCTCCGCCGCATCCTCCTCACCCTGCTCGACACCCTCCAACAAACCGAAGCGCCAGCCCTATTACCTCATAACTCATAAACACCAGTTTCCTGACCCAATAAGAAAAACGTCATCTCGACCGGAGCAACAAACAGCCTCATCGTTTGTCGCGGAGTGGAGAGACCCCTGTATTTGTCTTCCGCTCAACCGCCGCCGCCCTCACCACTCAAAAACAAAAGGCGCAAACCCAATCCAGGGTCCGCGCCTTTCTTACTCCAGTGAACCAGACGCCTACGGCAGCGTCCCGCCCACATACGAGTTACCGCCCGGCCGCTGTCCCGGAAAGCGCACCACGAACACCACGTCATCGCCCGGCTTCAGCGCCGACACGATATTCCGGTAGCTGCGCTCGTCCGTCACCGGCCGCCGGTTGATCGCCGTAATCACCAGCCCCTTGTTCAGGCCGATGTCCTCCGCAAACGATCCCGGACGAACGTTAGTCACGATCACGCCGCCCTGCACGCCCAGCTTGCTCGCAGCATCCGGCGGCACCGCCGACACCGTGATTCCCAGCTTGCCCTCACCGGCATCCGACTCCTGCGGAGCTCCACTGTCCGGCCCGGCGCTCGCAATCGGCGCGGTCAGCTTGCTGCGGTCGCCGATCGTCACCATCGCCTGCGCCTGCTTGCCCTCCCGCAGATACCCCAGCTTCACCACGCTCCCCACCTTGCGGCTGGAGATGTCTTCCACCAGATCGTCGCCGTTCTTGATCGACCGGCCATCGATCGACACAATCACGTCATCCGGCTTCAGACCGGCCTTGGCCGCGCCCGCATTCGGATCCACCGTGCTGATCAGCACGCCGCTCGAGAAGCCGTACATCCGGCCCACCGCCGAGGGCAGCTCCGGCTGGAAGCTGATCCCGATCGATCCCCGCACCACCTTGTGCTCCGGCCCGATCAGCATGTTGTACACATTCGCCACCGTGTTCGACGGCATCGCGAACCCCACGCCCTCCGAGCCCGCCGACTGCGTGTAGATCGCCGTATTCACCCCGATCACCTCGCCCGCCATATCCACCAGCGGACCGCCCGAGTTGCCCGGATTGATCGCCGCATCGGTCTGGATGAAGCGCTGGAACTGGCTCGCCCGCCCGCCGTCATCGATCGACCGGTTCTTCGCCGACACGATCCCCGCCGTCACCGTCTTCGACAGATTGAACGGGCTGCCGATCGCCAGCACCCAATCGCCCACCTGCGCGCCATCCGAGTTGCCCAGCTTCACCGTCGGCAGCGGCTCCTTGGCGTCGATCTTGATCACCGCAATGTCCGTGTCCTTGTCCACGCCAACCACATGCGCCGGACGCCCCTCATCCCCAGGCCCGCCATCCGGGTCCGTCGACAGCTTCACATAGATCCGATCCGCCTTGTCGACCACATGGTTGTTGGTAATGATGTAACCGCGCGAGTCCACAATAAATCCCGAACCCAGAGCGCGCCGCGATCCACCCGCGCCATCCCCATCATCATCCCCACCCTGTCCGCCGAAGAACCGGTTGAAGAAGTCCTGCATGTCGCCCTGCGGCCCCTGCTGGCTGTCATCGCTATTGTCATCGCTGTTCGGATCCTGCTGGATCGGACCATGCGGAGCGCGCTTCTTGTGCAGCCCCGTCGGCGCCTTCGGCAGCTCCTCCGTATTGATGTTCACCACCGCCGGTCCAACCTGCTTCACAATCTGCGAGAAGCCATTCGAAAGGTTCACCGGACTCGGCACCGTCAGCGGCCGCGCATCCGTCGAGTCGACCGCCTGCTGCTCCTTCCCGCTCACATTGCGGGTCAACACCGAGCCAGCCAATATCCCCGCCGAAAGCGTCCCCAACAACACGAACGTCGTCGTCAGCCGCCCCTTGCCAAAGAACGCCGCCCGATTCAGCAGCGTCTTCCCGGTGTTTGTCTTCCCTGTCGAAGTTTCCATTGCGAAGTCTAACCTCATTTCCTGCGGTTCGAGTTGCGTGGCCCCATACCATCCGAGCCCGACAAAAAGCCTGTCCCTCAGTCGCCTAGGCGAAGACCCTCCACCCAAACCTAGAGATTGAGTATAGTCGCGCCGCGCGGCAGATACAGCCCTTCCAGCTCCATTAGACGCCAACTGCGCCGGAAAAGTTCAGGAATCAATGCCATCCCCCTTTCACCCCATCACTCCCCTCTCTCCCTGTCCACCCACCGAACCACCGTCATCCTGAGAGCGGAGTCTCTTGCAGCCTCCTCGCAAGAGACGCAGCCGAAGGACCCCGAGAAGCTCTGCACCACTAATGGTCTCTCGCACCTTCAACCAAACGCCCCGGCCTTCGGCCCTGATCCCTGCCGCAAAGGTGGGAGCGCAGAGCGCCATCCCGAATACCACCGCCCCTCCGGTGGGAACGCAGGGCTTCAGCCCTGCGAACCGACGCCCCAACAACAAAGGGCTTTAGCCCTGGCCCCCTCACACCGGAATCGAAGCCGGCCTCGCCAGCCCCGGCATCAGCTCGGTCAACGCGATCCCCGCCAGAATCAACCCGGCCCCCGCCAGCGACCGCGCCCCCAGCCGCTCATGCAGGCACACCAGCGCCGTCAGCCACGCAAACACCGGCTCCAGCGCCAGAATCACCGCCGTATGAGTCGCCGGCAGGTGCTTCTGCGCCCAGCTCTGGATGGTAAACGCCGCTGCCGTCGCCAGCACGCTGGTCACCGCCAGCGCCACCACCAAACGGCCCGTCACCACCAGATGCAGCCCCTGCTCGAGCGGCAGCGTCCCCGCCATCACCACCGCGGCCACCCCAATCTGCACCGTCGCCAGCTGTCCCGCCGGCAGCCCGGGCGAGCTATGCGCCAGCGCGATCAGATGCCCCGCAAACGCCACCGCGCACAGCAGCGTCAGCAGATCCCCCACCCCAATGGTCCCAAACAGCTCCGGCCACGCCGTCCCCGCCGGCGTCGTCAGCAGCAGCAGCCCCGCAAACGCCAGCAGCGCCCCCACCACCGCCGCCCAGCCCGTCGCCCGCGTGCCCGCCGGCCGCAGCGCCGGAATCGCCGTAAACAGCGGCACCCACACCACCACCAGCCCGGTAATAAACGCCGACTTCGACGGTGTCGTCCGCACCAGCCCCGCCGTCTGAAACTGATACCCGGTCGCCAGAAGCACGCCCGCCACCCCGCCCGCCACCAGCCCCCGCCGCGAGATCCTCCCCAGCTCGCGCCGGTTCACCACCACCAATACCCCAAACGCCAGCGTCATCCGCAGCAGATTGAACAGCAGCGGCGAAACATCGCCCAGCGCGTCCTTCACCAGAACGAACGTCGCCCCCCAAACCAGCACCGTTCCCAACAACAACAGATGCGCCAAAGCCCCCGGACTCAGTCTCCCCATCCCCTCCCCAATCCCCTTCTCTCCTGGCTTTAGCGCTTCCTACCGCCGTCACTACCGCCGCGGCCTGGGACGATCCCAGCCCGATCTAAGTTACTCCCACCAAATCAAGAAAAACGTCATCTCGACCTAAGAAACACGTCATCTCGACCGAAGCGACGGACAGCCTCACCGGCCGTCGCCCCTGCATTTCGCCTTTGCCCTTGCCGTTGTCTGTTTCCGCCGCTGTTTGTTTCTGCCGTCATCCTGAGCGCAGCGTAGCGGAGTCGAAGGACCTGCTGTTTGATTGTGCCAGCAGTAATGCTGGTACCGAGAATCCGCAGCGAACTCAGACCCCTTAGGGCGTGTCGATCTTGCCGCCCACTCCCTGCTCCCTGCCCTTGTCAACCCCGAAACCCATCCAACCCACACAAACCAAAGGGAATAGACATTGGCGCAAAGCATCCCTCCAACCTGCTATTCTGTAAATAGAGATCAGAACCCCCCCGGCCAAAGCCGGGGCTTTCGTCGCCATGAGGCATAACCATCATAGAATCTATTGTTTAGCTATAACCCCTTTGCGTTTACAGTCAAGGCAACCGCGCAGGTAATAGAAAACAAATAATTTAGTCCGGGGCATTAGTAGGGGGGACCCCTCCCGCTTACGGAAACAGCCTGGTCTTCCCCCACGAGTCCCCTACCCGGCGAAACACCATCCGGTCGTGCAGCCGGTCCGGCCCATCCTGCCAGAATTCGATCGTCTCCGGCCGCACCACGTACCCGCGCCAGTAGCCAGGCCGCGGCACCTCGCCCGGATAGCGCTCCTCGAGGGTATGCGCCAGCTCCTCCAGCCTCTCCCGGCTCTCGAGCGGCCGGCTCTGCTGCGAGGCCAGCGCTCCGATCTGGCTGCGCCGCGAACGGCTGTGAAAGTAGGCGTCGGCCTCCTCGCCCGGAAGCTCCGCCACCGTGCCCTCCACCCGCACCTGTCGGCCCAGGCTCTTCCAATGAAAACAGAGCGCCGCAAAGGGATTCGCCAACAGCTCGACTCCCTTGCGGCTCTCCGCATTCGTATAGAAGACGAAGCCGGCCTCATCCACCCGCTTCAACAGCACGATCCGAACCGACGGCCGGCCCTCCGCACTCGCGGTGGCCAACGACATCGCATTCGGATCGTTTAGCTCGCTCTCGCTCGCGGCGCGGAACCAATCGCGAAACAATGCGATCGGATCCCGCGCCTCGTCGGCGTCGAACCGACTGCTCATGCCTTCGCCATCAGCAGGTCCTCGATCCGGATCGGAAGCTCGCGCACACGCACGCCGGTCGCGTGATACACCGCCGCCGTGATCGCCGGAGCCACGCCCGCCAGACCGATCTCGCCGATCCCGCGCGCTCCGTAGCTTCCCATCATGGGATCCGGAATGTTCAGGAAGTGCACATCGATATCCGGCGCATCCGCGTGCGTCGCCACCACATAGTCGGCGAAGTTGTCGTTGATCACGTGGCCGTTGCGCGGATCGTAGATCGCGTGCTCGAGCAGCGCCATACCGACGCCCATCACCACCGCGCCCGCCATCTGGTTGGTCGCCGCCTTCATGTTGATGATCCGTCCGCCGTCGACCACGCTCACCACGCGGCTTACCCGCAGCCGAGCGATTCCCGGATCCCACTCCACCTCGACGAACTGCACGCCGAACGAGTGCATCGAGTAGTCGTGCGCCTTGGTGTCCGAACCCAGGCCGCCGGTATGCGCGTCGCCGTTGGCGTAAGCCACCTGCGCATACTTCAGCATCTCCTGGAACGGAACGCCCGACTCCGGCGACTGGTCCTTCAAGTGGACGCGGGCCTTCGTCATCGTCAACGAGTCCACATCCTTGCCGAAGTACGGCGACCCCTTCGAGCGCGCCGCCATCATCAGCACCGACTTGACCGCACCCTCGGTCGCCTCCGCAACCGCCGGCAGCACCGTAGCCGTCGCCGTCGATCCGCCGGACATCGGTCCAGGAACCAGCGAGCTGTCGCCCAGAACGACCTCGATCTTTTCAAGCGGAATGCCCGTCTTCTCGCTCACCACCTGCGCGAACACGGTATAGGTTCCGGTTCCAGGATCCTGAGTCGCGCTGCTCACCCGCGCCGTTCCGTCCACGTTCAACGTCACGTTTGCGTTGCACTCACCGCGTCCCGCGCCCCACGAAGCAGCCGCAACGCCCCAGCCCAGAATCACGTCGCCGCGCCGCATCGAACCGACCTCAGGCGTGCGCTTCGACCACCCGAACTTCTCCGCGCCCACCTGGTAGCACTCCTTCAGATGTCGCGACGAGAACGGCTTGTTCTTCTCCTCGTCGATCACCGTATCATTGCGCAGCCGCAGCTCGACCGGGTCCATCTTCAGCTTGATCGCCAGCTCGTCCATCGCCGACTCGAGCGCATACAGTCCAGGAACAGCGCCCGGTCCACGCATCGGCGTCGGCGTTCCCACATGTCGCTGCACCAGCTGCGAGGTTACCGTCAGGTTCGGCACGCTGTACAGAAACGGCGTTGCCTCTCCGCAGTTCTCCTTGATGTCCTCGATGAAGGAGGTATGGTTGCGATAGTCCTGCCGCAGCGAGACGAGCTTGCCCTCGGCGGTTGCGCCCAGCCGCAGCCGCTGCTGCGTCCTCGGCCGGTGACCCACATCGGCAAACATCATCTTGCGGTTCAGCGTCAGCTTGACCGGCCGGTTCAGCTTGCGCGCCGTCGCCGCCGCGAGTGCCGAGTGCGGCCACGGGAACAGCTTGCCGCCGAAGCCAGAGCCGATGAACTTCGAGATGATCTGCACGTTGTCCTTCGGAACGCCCAGCACCTGCGACATCACGTTCAGGTGATTCACCACACCCTGGGTCGACTCGTACAGCGTGAACTTCTTCCCATCCCACACCGCGACGGAAGCATGCATCTCCATCGGATTATGCGTCTCGGCCGGCGTCACATAGGTCTCATCCACCGTCACCGCAGCACTCGCAAAGGCCGAGTCCGGATTCCCGCGCGTGCTCTCCACATGCGGATCTCCATGTACGTCGTCCAGCTTGGTCGAGACGTTCGGCGTCTGCGCGTCATACTCCACCCGCACCGCAGCTGCTCCTGCCAGCGCCTGCTCGTAGGTCTCCGCCACCGCCATCGCTACATACTGACCCCAGTAGTAGATGACCTCGTCCTCGAACGGAGCCCGATCCTCGCTCACGCGGCCACCGCGCCCCGGGGGCATGCGGAAGACCGGACCGAAGTTCCCGTGATGCAGTACTGCCAGCACGCCGGGCAAACCCTCCGCCATGCTCGTATCCATCGAGCGGATCTTTCCATTCGCGATCGTGCTGCACACCGGCACCGCGTACACCATTCCGGGAAAGTTATAGTCCGAGGCATAGCGGGCGCTGCCCGTCGTCTTCAGCGGTCCATCGACGCGCGGGACGGCAGCTCCGATGATGCTCGCGCCATCTGTGCCTGTATTCGTTGCATTCTCATTCGACATTTGCGGCATAGTCCAAATCCCCCGATGCGCTTCCAGAAGCGCCTCTGATTCTTAAGTGGTTCTGGTGGCCATCGTCAGCGTGCGTACCAGGCAGCGCTTCGACAGTTCGACTTTGAATCCGTTCTCGCTGCTCGGCTTCGCGTCGCGCAGTGCCGCCTCAGCGGCATGGCGGAACAGCGCCGGCTCAGGAGCCTTGCCTTCGAGTGCCCGCTCGGCCTCGAACGAACGCCACGGCCTCGTCCCCACTCCGCCCAGCGCCACCCGCACGTGCCGGATCGAGCCACCATGGACGTTCACGACCACCGCCGCCGATGCCAGCGCGAACTCATACGCCGCCCGGTCCCGCAGTTTCAGATACACCGACTTCGTGCCCTCGGCGACCGGCGGCAACGTCACCGAGATGATAAGATCGCCCGGCTCCAGGATGGTCTCCCGCTCCGGCGTCTGGCCTGGCAGCAGGTAAAGCTCATGGATGGGAACACTCCGCTCACCCTTCGGCCCCTGGATCTGAACCGTTGCCTCAAGCGCGGTCAACGCCACATTCATATCGGAAGGATTCGACGCGATGCACTTGTCACTGGTGCCCAGGATCGCCATCATCCGGTTGTATCCACCGATCGCCGAACAACCCGAGCCCGGCTGGCGCTTGTTGCAGGCATGCGCCGTATCGCGGAAGTACACGCAACGCGTCCGCTGCACCAGGTTCCCACCGGTCGTAGCCATGTTGCGCAACTGCGGCGACGCTCCCGACAACAGCGCCTGCGACAGCACCGCGTAGTCGCGCTGCACCGTGGCGTCATAGGCGAGATCAGAGTTCCGCACCAGAGCACCCACCCGCAGACCGCCATTCGGCAGCGTCTCAATCTTATCCAGCGGCAAGCCATTGATGTCCACGACGTCCTGCGGCCGCTCGACGTTCAACTTCATCAGGTCGACCAGATTGGTTCCGCCGGCGACAAACCGCACCGTCGCCCCCAGTTGCGCGGTCGAGCTCTTCGCCCCTGCCTGCACCGCCTGCGCGACACCGTCCGCGCGGCTATAACGAAATGCATCCATATAAATCCACTCCCAACTTACCTGCTGGTTCGATCGACTAAGCCTGCTGCCGGCGCACTGCCTGCACAGCGGCAACAATATTCGGATAAGCACCGCAGCGGCAGATATTGCCGTACATGCCGTGCTTCACATCGTCATCGCTCGGCCCGCATGGCTCCTTCAACAGCGCCACCGCCGACATGATCTGCCCCGAGGTGCAATAACCGCACTGGTATCCGTCATGTTCAACAAACGCGGCCTGCATCGGATGCAGATTGCCCGGCTGCCCCAAGCCCTCGACGGTCGTGATCTCGTCGTTGCCATGCATCATCGCGAACGACAGGCACGAATTCACGCGCCGCCCGTTCACATGCACCGTGCAGGCTCCGCACTGACCGTGATCGCACCCCTTCTTCGTGCCCGGAAGGTCCAGGTTCTCGCGCAGGCAGTCCAGCAGGGTCACACGCGGCTCAATCTCCAGCCGGTGCTCCTTACCGTTCACCCGCAGCGTGATAGGAATGGCGCCCGGAACCTTCGCAGCCTGTTCTGCAGCAGGCTCCGCCGCCGCCGTAGCCGCAAGCAGCGGAGGCGCAGTCGCTACGACGCCCGCCGCTCCACCCGCGGCAACCAGGTTGGTGAGGAACGATCGCCGGCTCACTCGTCCAAAGAGCGTCTCCTGCTCTTTGTTGATGCCCTTGCTCGAAGCAGCCACCTTGCTGCTTCGATCGTTCAGCCTGTCGTGGCCCTGTTCTTCCGGAGTTTTGAAATCGTTTGGCATAAAGTCCTTCGAAGACATATATCTGCATCTGATTCTGCACGATGTCAGACGATCCATCAAATCTGTACCAGCAGTCTATTTTTTTCCAATTCTCTTCGCCACAAGAATCCATCACTATCAAGAATGGCGCAGCGATGAGCAAGCTCGCCACCATGAAACCCGGACAACTTTAGTCTTAGTTGGGAGCGCCCTGCAGAGTAAGAGACTCGCTTGCTCCAACCCAGCACAGCCGTGCCCTATCCTCTGCGCAGCAGTTCCTCCCTCCACATCGCTTAGGACCGGCCGCGCTCGCCCAGCTCACGGCCGCAATAGAGCGCTCCGATCAGCTCTCCAGCGGAGGAGAGCACTGGCTCATAAGCAGCCACAAACGGCTTACCCAGCACATACGCCACCCCATGATGACTCGTCCGCCGCAACAGCTGTTCCATTGCCAGCCCCTTGGGATTCAGCACCGTCCCCGTCGCTCGTTGCCCATCCGCACGCTTCACGTTCGTAGCCGCCCGAACCAGCCGTTCCCCATCGCGCACAAAGACGGTCGCAACACAACCCGTCCTCGCACTCACCTGGTCCACCCATCGGTTCGCATCCGTGGCCTTGACCGCTCCGAAATACAACCCGGGAATCTCCACCTTCGGTAACGTTCCGTCCGAAAATGAGAAGTGGCCGCGCACTGTCGCCGGACCGCCTTGCGCGCAGAGTCCCTTCAGCATCTCTAACGCAACCCGCACCGCGCCCTCGCGCACCTCGACAGATCCGGTAGCGAGCTTCGCCGCCTCCCGCTCCGCCGCCATCGCCCTGGCCTTTCCAGGATGCAGTTCGGCCAGGCCCTGGTAGAGCAGGGCCATGCACCCAACCATCTTCATGCTCATCTCGGCCGACGCATCCGCCTCGAGCGTACACTCCACCGCCAGCTCGTCGATCTTCTTCACGCTCGCAGTCACGCGCTCGACAGCCACCATCTGCCCGTCCGACGCGCTCGCCACCCCGGCCGACATGCTCTCCACCTCGTGTAGGGCATTGCGAATCCCCCGGAAGGAGCGCTGCACCTAACAATTCTGTTGAATGCTCGTCTCGACGGCGGCTCTGCCTCGCTCCATCGAGCTCTCGGCCGCCTTCGCGCTCGCGCTCATGCGTCCGATCTTCTCCCCGATCTCCGTCGTCGATTCACTCGTCCGATCCGCCAGTACCCGGATCTCTCGCGCAATCACGCTGAATCCGACTCCCGCCCGGCCCGCATTCGCTGCCTCGATCGCCGCGTTTAAGGCCAGAAGATTCGTCTGTCTTGCGATCTCTGCCACCGTCACCACGATACGGTCGACCTCCGTCATCCGCTCCGCGAACTCACGCATCAACATCGCACTTCTGGTCACGGTCTGCGCCATCTCCGCCATGGTGCGCATCGTCGCCTCCAGAACCTCGTTTCCAAGGTCGGCGTCGTGCGCCACCGATTCCGTGCGCGCCGCAGTCTCACGGCTGTTCGCGCCGTTCTGCTCGGCGGCTATCCGGATGCGCTCCTCCATCGACACCACATCCAGAATGCGGGCTCGCTGATCGGTCGACTTCTTGGCCCCGTCCATGGAGGTTGTGACCAGCGACCGGCTCAGCGTTGCAATCTCCTGCGCCGCGGCCAACATCTTGGTCATCGCCTCATGCTTGTTTCCTCTGCCCGGTCGTCCCTCGTGCCGCTGCCTGCGGGCACCAGAGCGCGTGACGATGTTCCACAGGTTTTGGCGGACAGAACCAAGCTCAGGACAGGCCTCGCCCCTGTTCTGGCGCACAAAAGAAGCGAATGTTTACATGCCGAACTTATCTACGAACCGCAACCTGAAGTCAAGGGCACAAGAACCACCTGCGATACTGGCGCCGAAGTCAAATCCTGTGGCGACTCCTATGCCTCCGCCAGGCTTCGCTCCGACAGCGTCTTCAGCGTGTCCTTGCTCAACGGCCGCTCATGCAGCAACAGCTCCGCCGCCCGCACCCGGGCATTGGCATGGAACCAGCGCTGGAACACATTGCCGCACAGCAGATTCGTCACTGCCAGCAGACTCATCCCCTGGTGGTGCGCCATCCAGGACCGCACCAGCTCCGGCTGCTGCCCCTTCGCAGCCCGCCCCTTCGTATAGTCTGCCGCCTCGTAGAAGCCGTACGGCCCAACCCAGCCAAGCGAGACCATCTTGCGTAGATTCGCGATCGCCTCCGACCGAATCAGCGGCAGCGCCAGAAACGTCGAGTAAGGAGAGATCACCGGCCCATCCTCTGCCCCATACTTCAGTGCCAGCTTGGGAATTCCCCAAGCCTGGTAGCCATACCGCCCCGGTTCGTCCGCAGCCGCAAACCCCGACTCCGAGATGCCCCACGGAATCCCCCGCACATGCTCGCTCTGGATCGCCGCCGCCGCCTCCAGAGAGCGTGCGATGAGCGTGTCCGGAAAGTTCCGCATCCATAGCGCCGGCATCAGGTACTCGAACATCGTCCCCGTCCATGAGAGCAGGCAGGGCCGTCCCTTCACCAGGGCATGAGAGCGGTCCAGCCGAAACCACGACTGCTGCGGAATGTCGTTCTTGGCTACCGCGAGAAACGACGCAATCCGCGCCTCGGAGGCCAGCAGGTCATAGCACGCCGAGTGCAGCTCGCCCGTCTGTCCGTCATATCCAATCGACAGCAGCTGCCGCTCCTCCACCAGCAGAAACCCATACTCCATCGCCTCCGCATGGTGTTCGGCCAATGTCGCAATCGTAGACACGTCCGCTTCCAACCTACTCAGCCGCTCTCCCGCGCCCGGCAGCAGCGCACGCAGCGCCTCGATCGCCGCAGCCAGCTCCGATCCGCGCTCGACCACCCGCGATGCCACCTCTAGGCGTTCCTCGAGCTCCCGCACATACGCAACCGACCCCGCAAGCGAAGGCACCTTATCCACGGGAGCCTCATACAAAGGAGCTCCCTCCCAGGTACGCGACCCCTCCCCTGAAAACACAGCATCGAACTGCGGCAGCAGCCACGGCACATACTGTTCCACAAACGTAGCCAGAGCAGTCTCGCGCCGAGCGGCCTCGCTCACCGGCCAAACCGTCTCCACGTCGCCAGCGGCCGCCTGGATCACCGGAACTCCCGAACCGCCCCAAGCCCGCGTCTCCATCAACTCGCGCACGCGCGTCCGTACCGACGCTCGGATCGGCCCTGCGGACCTTCCCGAAGCAACTCTCCCGTTCTTGCGCGGTTGTCTCCAGCCACTCACCTTGCGCACCAGCTCCAGACCCGCGAAGGCATTCTTCTCCAGGACCGGCCGCTGCAGCAGGTCGAGCGCGCCGGCGTGCAGCGCATAAAATCCTGCCGCCAGGTTCCCGCTATCGACCGCCGACACAATAAACGGCGGGATTGCCCGGAGCGTCTCAATGTCGTACCAGTTGTAGATATGGCCGCGCTGCTTCTCCAGCCGCTCGTACGTCGCCAACGTCCCCAGCGTCGCCTCGGTCAGCTCCGGCAGCGTTACAAATCCAAACTCATACGCCGCCTGTCGCGCATTCAACAGCATGCCCAGATTCGTGGGCGACAGCTTCCGCACCTGGTGCAGTCCGTGCTCCTCCACGTTATCGGGAATCAACCAATGGTTCTGAGCATCTCCGAACTCCGCGAAGTAGCGCCAGGTTGCCAACGCCTGGTGCCGTAGAAACATCGCATCTGCCGAGCGCAACGGCGCCTCTCGCTGCTGCGGCGGCGAGTTCAGCCACTTCGAGATCAATGGAGCGCAAGCCCACAGCACCAGCACCGGCGCCGCCGGAGTCACCGCCCGCGGATGAAGCCAAACCAGCAACGCCGCAATCACAACCGAGAAAATTGGCGACAGCCGCAGATACCAATCGAGCGGCGTCCTCCTGGTCTCACCGGCCTCCGCCTGCGCCGCCGTCTCCCACTCCAGCAGATACTTGCCCGAGATGAACCGCCGCGCCATCGAGCGCAGAATCGCATCCAGCGACAGCATCATGTGGTGCGGCAGAAAGGCGAGATTCAACAGCGCCAACCCCGCGGAGCCCCAGAACGTCCGCACCCCATCCCGCGCCGCCGGAACGCTCAGCTTCAACAACGCCCGCCCCAGGTCGAAGCCTAGTTGCACCAGCGCCGGCAGCAGCAGCAGCACCAGCGTAGCCACCGTCCAATAGAGCGGTCCGCCGGTCAAAACAAACCAGCCGGCGACCAGCAGCAGAAACGTCACCGGCTCGATCAAACTGCGCCGCAGGTTGTCGAAGATCTTCCAGCGTGAGATGGTGCTGATCGGGTTCTCGACCAGCCTTCCCTCCTCATCCGGAACCTGGCTGAACATCCATTGCGCAATCTGCCAGTCGCCTCGCACCCACCGATGCTTCCTGCGCATGTGCGCCGAGTAGTGCGAAGGATAGTCGTCGATGATCTCAATGTCCGTCACCAGCCCCGCACGCGTATACGCACCCTCGATCAGGTCATGCGACAGCAGCGAGTTGCGCGGGAAGCGCTTATCCAACACATCGTGCAGCACGCTGACCTCATAGATTCCCTTGCCCGCGAAGATGCCCTCGCCAAACAGGTCCTGATAGACGTCCGACACCGCCCGCGTATAGATATCGAAGCCCGTCTCCCCCGAATACAGCGCCGCCATCCGCGAACGCGACGCCGAGGCCACGCTCACCCCCACGCGCGGCTGCAGGATCCCGTACCCCCGGGTCACCATCCGCAGCTCCGGGTCGATGATCGCCTGGTTCAAAGGATGCGCCAGCGTCCCCACCATCCGCGCCGCCGTACCCCGCGGCAGTTGCGTGTCCGAGTCCAGCGTGATCACGTAGCGGATGTTCTTCAGCGCCTCCATCGGCCCTGTCTTAACCGGAAAGCTGTCCGCCACCCGCAAAAGCAGCTTGTTCAGATCGAGCAGCTTGCCGCGCTTGCGCTCCCATCCCATCCATACGCCCTGGCGCGAGTTATAAACCCGGTGCCGATGCAGCAGAACAAACGCTCCACCCTTGCTCCCGCGATACTTCGCGTTCAGATCATCGATCGCCCGCACCGCCATCCGCACCAGAGGATTGCGATCGTCGTCGTGTGGCCGCGTCACCGAGTCCGCCAGATCCGTCAGCAATCCAAAATGAATGTTCGGGTCCTGGTTAGCGAGATACCGCGCCTCCAGCTCCTCAAACAAACCACGCACCTGCTTCTCATGCAACAACAGAGTCGGAATCGCCACCAGCGTCATCGCATCCGGCGGTACGCCCTTCGAGAAATCCAGCTTCGGCAGCGCCTCCGCATGCAGCAACGACGACACTGTGCTGTTGATCAGATCCACCCCGCCCTGTGTCGCCGGAAGCAGTGCGAGCAGCAGCGCGAAGATGACCGCCCATGGATCGTGATGCGGCACCAGAGGAGCAATCAGGGCCACGATCAGCAGCAGCGACATGGTAAAGATCCCCAGGATGTAGAACTCTTCGTTCCACTGCCGCAGCGCCTGTTGCAGCCGCTCGAACAACGGCGGGTTGTACCCGATCTCACGCTGCAGCCGCTTCAACCCCTCCGCGAACAGGAAGTAGCCGATGTGTGCGCTCCTCCATGTCCGCCGCTCATCGAAATGCGTTTCGCGACTGGCCTTGCGCGCCAGCTCCAGCGCCATCTGCGCCGTCCCCACTTCGCTCAGATCCGCATTCTTCGCCAGCTCCGCAACCCGTATGTGGTACGCCGCGCGCGACTCCGCCTCCATCCGCGCAAACATCCCCGTGGGATCCTCGCGCAGGATCGCGTCGAACACAATCAACGCCTCCAGCAGCTCACGCCACTCATACTGATTCAACCGCCGCAAGCTATGCAGCGGCGCCGAGAACGGTGATTGCTCGATCGGCGGCATCGCCGCCAGCGCAAACGCCTCATCCGCCCGATCCAGAATGTACTCGAGCTCCGCCAGCTTCAGCGCCTGCGGAATCACCCGCACCTCTTCGAGCAGTAGCGGATCCGGCCGCTGCCCCTCACCCACAAACACCGCCAGCGACTCCGCCGACCAGATCCCCTTCGCCGTGACCACATCGGCCTCGACCAGATGCATCACCCGCGGCAGATCCTCGCCTGTCTTCAGCCGGATATGGGGCACCTTGGCGAAGGTCGCCTGCGCAGCATCCGCCGAGATCAGCGCCGCCTCCAGCATCCGCGTGCTCTCGAGCAGCTCCAGCTCCGGCGTCAGATCCTTGCTCGTCACCCTTGACTTCGCCGCCGCCAGCCGCTCCTTCAGCCGCGCGCTCAACCGCTTCAACCGCTCCGGCAATCCACCCCGGCTCGCGTCTCCCCTCGCCGGCCCCAGCATCTCCCACTGAGCGATCAGCGCCTCCGCCCCGGCCCGCAGCTCCGCCTCGGTCACATCCGGCCGCTCCGGCAGTCCCTTCACGGGAATCTCCGGCGCCGGCGCCGTAGGATGCATCGCCTGCTCCGAAATCATCGCTGCTTTAGAAGATGCTGCCATCTCAACCCCTCTCCTCTCTGACCTGATTGTCTCGCTGTTCAGCGATAACTCGCCGCCTGCATCTCAAACATCGACGCATACAGCCCGCCCTGCTCCATCAGCGTCTTGTGATTCCCCTGCTCCACCAGCCGCCCGCCCGAGAGCACCACGATCCGGTCCGCCATCCGTACCGTCGAAAAGCGATGCGAGATCAACAGTGCCATCTTCCCCGTGGTCAGCTCCGCAAACCGTTCGAAAACCTCCAGCTCGCTCTTCGCATCCAGCGCCGCCGTCGGCTCATCCAGAATCAACAGCTGCGCATCGCGCAGATACGCCCGCGCCAGCGCCATCTTCTGCCACTCCCCGCCCGACAGCTCCACCCCGCCCTCGAACCTGCGCCCCAGCATCTGGTCGTATCCGCCCGAGAGCTTCGCCACTACCGTGTCCGCCAGACTCTTGCGCGCCGCCGACTCGATCTCCGCTTGGTCGTAGCTCTTGTCCACCCGCCCCACCGCGATATTCTCCCGCGCGGTCATCTCAAAGCGCATGAAGTCCTGGAAGATCACCCCAATCTGCCGATGCAGGTCCTCGATCGAATACTCCCGCAGATCCACCCCATCCAGCAGAATCTGCCCCTCGGTTGGGTCGTACAACCGCGTAATCAGTTTCACCACAGTCGTCTTGCCCTGGCCGTTCTCCCCGATCAGCGCAATCCGCTCCCCCGGCCGAAGCACCAGGTTGAAGTTCTTCAGCACCCTCCGCTGCGTCCCCGGATAGGCGAACGAAACATTACGGAACTCGAAGCCCTCCCGAATCACCTCCGGCGTCTTCCGTCCATTCGGCTTCGACTTCACCGTCGGCTCCATCTCGAAGAACGCCAGCAGGTCGGTCAGGAACAACGCCTGGTCCGCAATTCCCGAGGCCGTCGAGAACACCTGCTGCAGGTTCGAGCTCGCCTGTTGAATCGAGGTGGTCAAAAAGGTGAACTGGCCGATGTCATAGTGTCCGCCCAGCGTCCGCCAGATCACATAGACATACGCTCCGTAGTAGCCCAGCGTCCCGATGATCCCCAGCAGCCCGCCCATCACCAGCTTCGCCCGCGACAGCGCCACATCCTCGCGATAGATCTGGTCGGCCAGCCTCTGGAACCGCTCGGTGAAGTACCGGCTCAGCCCGAACAGCTTCACCTCCTTCGCCCCCTCGCGGCTGCCCGCCACCTGGCGTAGATAATCCATCTGCCGCTTGGTCGTCGTCTGGCGGAAGTTCTTCGCATAGCCGAGAAACGCGTAGTGGGTCTCCCCCAGGAACGACGGCAGCACCCCCAGCGCCAGCAGCAGAACCAGCCACGGCGAGGCCCACGCCAGCGCCGCCGAAAACACCAGCGTCGTAATCACCTGCTGGAACAGCCGTCCCAACTGCTGAATCATCGCCAGCCGGTCGGTAGCCTGCACCCTCGCCCGCTCCAGCCGGTCATAGAAGACCGGATTCTCGTAGGTCGTCAGATCCAGCCGCGCCGCCTGATCCATCACCCGCACGCTCACATACTGCGTATACCGATTCGCCAGCAGCGAGTCCGAGTAATCGATCGCCCGCGTCATCAATCCCAGCAGCACGTTGAGCGACACCTCGGTCCCCACCAGCCACCAGAAGTTCTCCGCCAGCGGCAGGTGGCTCATCACCCGCGCAGCGATGTCCTGAATGATGTACTGCGCCACCTTCGCAATGCCGAACGGCAGCACCGCCACCACTCCCCGCAGCGCCAGCCCCGAAGTCACTACCCCCGGCCCCGAATCCCACAGGATCCTGAGCACCGGCGGCATATTCCTCAGCGCACGCACTCGTTCCCGCCACGGACTCTCCCGCACCTGTGGTCCGCCGTTTATCTGTCCGCCCAACTCATTCAATTAGCGCTCGATTAGTTAAAAAGGTCAGCCGCGGCAATCGCCGCAGCCCCCTCTGCCATGTTGATGCAAAAAAACAGTCAGGCGTTGTGCAACCGGCGCCCCCGGTCCCCTCAAAAGAACCTCCCTGGAACCTGGGCGAAGCACTGGATTGCCAAACAGCCGTTGCTCTCATTGTAGGCGATTAGCGGCCACCTCCATCCCGTGAAGCTTGCAGTCGATTAGCGACCACTTCGTCCTGTAGCCCGCACCCACGCCAAATCTGCCATGCAAAGAGCACCGTAGAATATTCAGATGGCCAGTCCCGCAGTAATTCGAGTAGGCCGCGATACGCGCGCTGTAGTCCGGTTCGCCTGGATCGTCCTTGGTTTCTTCATTCTCGTTGTGCTGTGGGGCGCAGTGGTCCGGGCCAGCGGCTCAGGCGGCGGTTGCGGAGCCAACTGGCCCCTGTGCAACGGCGACTTCGTACCCCACCACCCGCGCCTCGCCACAGTGATCGAGTTCACCCACCGCTCCACCTCCGGGATCTGCACCTTCCTGCTGGCCGGGCTCGCCATCTGGACCTTCGCCATCACGCCACGCGGCGACCGCGCGCGCAGGGCCGTGATGTGGTCGGTAGCCCTTCTGATCACCGAGGCCTTCCTCGGAGCCCTTCTGGTACTGCGCCACTGGGTAGAAAACAACGTCTCGACCGGCCGGGTCATCGCGCAATCGATCCACTTCACCAACACCATGCTGCTGATGGGCGCACTGGCCCTGACCGCCTGGTTCCTCCGCCAGCCCTCATCAACGCCCGCCGCACAACCGATCGAGCCTGAGCCGGGTTCACGCGGCGCCGCCGTGCTTGCCGTCATCGCCACCATCCTGATGGGGGCGACCGGCTCGCTGGCCGCCTTGGCCGACACGCTCTTCCCCTCCTCCAGCCTGCGCGCCGGCTTCGCCTCGGACCTCGCCGCTGGCGCTCCACTGCTCGTCCGCATGCGCTGGTTGCATCCCGCAGCTGCACTCCTCGGATGCGTCTGCGTCCTGCTGCTCGTTCGCGCTCGCAGGGCTCGCGGCCTCTCCGGCGCAGTCGACAGCCTGGTGCTGGCGTCGCTGGCGCTCCAGCTCCTGCTTGGGATCGCCGATGTCCTCCTGCTCGCACCTACCTGGATGCAGGTGCTGCATCTGCTGGGCGCGGATATCTTCTGGGTGGCTCTGGTCGTCCTGGCCGCCAGCGCCCTCTGGCCGAGCCCAACCTCCGCACGCGACGAGGCCTGAGCCTCGCCGCTCAGCGCTTGATCCCGACAGGCGAACCCGATCCCGCCAGGCGAACCGGCCGAAGTTGCTGCTTACCTCGGAAAGCTACAATCTGCCTCTCACTGCGGCGCGGGTTTGCCCGCAACCTTGTCGCCAGCCTTTTCCACTCCGTGTGCGGTCGCATGATAGGCCTTATTGGTCCCATGCGCCGTCTTGTGGTACGCCGTCGTCGTCCCATGCTCCGTCTTGTGATACGCCGTCTCACCGCCTCGCTTCACCCCGTGAGCCGTGTCCTTGGCAGCATTCTTGGTCGCGTGCCCAGCGTCCTTCATGTCCTGGCCTGCGCTCTGCGCATAGACCGGGACAACACACATGCTCGAGAGCATACACAGCCCGCAGGCAACACAAAGCCCAGAGCTCAGAAACAAGGCTCTCCCCATAAATCTCTTCATCATCCGAACTCCTCCAAAAGGAATCTGCCGGGTTTCGCCTCGGTTTCAACAAGGCGGCAGCAATCCAACATCGTAGCCTTAAACTAACTCCGACCGAACCCCCCGCAAAATTCACTCCCTGGATGCGCCCCACGAGAATTGCGTAGCCGAACGTCCAATCGGACCGGTATAGTTTTTGTCGTTGAAGTTCAAGCCACGATGTCTCCCCGAAACCCTCTACGGGAGTGGTATCGGAGTCTGCGCTTCGACCAAGGCTCTGTAAACGTTTCCACATACGATTGGACCTATGACCCCGACGCTTGCTCTCCTGTCCTTGAACGGCCAGCAACTTACCAAGCTGGCACCCGTAGATGTCCTGATCCTGGTGCTTTACTTCGCACTCGTCGTCTTCATTGGCTTCTACGCCAAGGGCAAGGCGAACACCAGCGAAGACTTCTTCCTCGCCGGCCGTGAGATGACCGCCTGGATCGCCGGCCTCAGCTTCGTCTCCGCCAATCTGGGCTCGCTCGAGTTGATGGGCTGGGCCGGCTCCTCCTACCAGTACGGCATCCTCGCCGCCCACTGGTACTGGATCGGCGCCATCCCCGCCATGCTCTTCCTCGGCATCGTCATGATGCCCTTCTACTACATCTCCAAGACCCACTCCGTACCCGGCTACCTGCACCTGCGCTTCGGCGAGGGAGCCCGCGCCCTCGCCGCCGTCTCCTTCGGCCTGATGACCATCCTCATGAGCGGCGTCAACATGTACGCCATGGCCGTGGTCATGCAGACCATTCTCGGCTGGAACATCACCTTCTCCATCTGGGTCGGCGCCGGCACCGTCGCCCTCTACGTCATGCTCGGCGGGCTGCGCTCGGCCATCATCAACGAGGTCCTGCAGTTCGTCCTCATCTGGGCCGGCGCCGCCATGATCCCCATCCTCGGCCTGATCGAGGCCGGCAGCTGGACCAAGCTCAAGGCCCAGATCGCCGCCAACGTCGCCAGCAACGACTACACCCACATGTGGACCACCCTGGGTCACTTCCGCTCCAACCCCATGGGCATCCACTGGACCGGCATCGTCTTCGGTCTCGGCTTCGTCATCAGCTTCGGTTACTGGACCACCGACTTCCTGGTCGTCCAGCGCGTGCTCAGCGCCAACAACCTGCGCTCGGCCAAGATGGCTCCCGTCATCGGCGCCGCCTTCAAGATGGCGGTGCCCTTCATCGTCATCCTTCCCGGCCTGCTCGCGCTCGCCGTCCTCAAGAACCCCGACGGCAGCGTCATGCATCTGGTCGCCAGCAACGTCGCCAAGGTCACCGGCCAGCACAGCTACGACGAAGTCCTCCCGCTCATGCTCATCCGCTACTGCGGACCAGGTCTCCTGGGGCTGGGCATCACCGCCCTGGTCGCCGGCTTCATGAGCGGCATGGCCGGCAACGTCAGCGCCTTCTCCACCGTCTGGACCTACGACATCTACGGCGCCTTCCTCAACAAGAAAGCCAGCGACAAGCACTACGTCGCCATGGGCCGCTGGTCCACCGTCATCGGCATGCTGGTCTCCATCATGACCGCCTACCTGGTCATGAACGCCAACAGCATCATGGACTACGTCCAGGCCCTGTTCAGCTTCTTCATCGCACCGCTGTTCGGCACCGTCATTCTCGGCATGATGTGGACGCGAGCCACCAAGGCCGGCGGCTTCTGGGGTCTGCTCGCCGGAACCGCCTCCTCGATCGGCATGTTCATCTGGGTACACACCTCCGCCGGCGCTCTGCGCTATATCGCCATGAGCCCGGACGCTCAACCCATGGCCGAGAACCTCTACCGCGCGCTGTGGAGCTGGCTGATCTGCGTCATCGTCACCATCCTCGTCAGCCTGGCGACCAAACCCACGCCCATCGAACATCTCTCCGGTCTCGTCTACGGCGCCACCACGCTCCCCGACGATGGGGCTAAAAACATCTTCGAAAAGCCGCTCTTCTGGGCGGTCATCGTCATCACCATCTTCTTCGTCCTCAACCTAATCTTCTTCTAGCGCCATACCGGTGCTAGAACCAGGTGCGACCACAATCTGCTCTTGCTTTAGCCTTTGCCTCGAGGTAAGCCAAGGTTGTAGCCTTCGCCTCTAGGTGAGCCAAGGCTTCAGCCTTCGCCTCTAGGTAAGTCAAGGTTTTAGCCTTTGCCTCGAGGTAAGCCGAGGCTTCAGCCTTGGCCCTCAGGGCAAAACAGAATAAGGGGCTTTAGCCCCTGGGGTATGCCTTCTTTCCCTGGAAACGAAGCGCAAGCGATCAACAACAAGGAGTATTTCGATGTCCGAAACGTCAGCAAAAGGTGAGATCTCCATCTGGTTCTTCTGCGGCATCCTGATGCTCGCCTACGGTGTAGTGCTCGTCTTCACCGGCCTGGCGGAGCTCCACCGCCCGCCCGCCAACGAGCTCCTGCTCCCCTGGCTGCAGTCGCTGCATCCCACTCTGTGGTGGGGAGTGGTGCTCGCTCTCGGCGGCGGCTTCTATACCGTTCGCTTCCGGCCCGGCCGGGCCTGAATCGTTTTACGAGCAAGGTCTAAGATAGAGTCGCAACACGCGCGGCAGCGCACGAATTTCAAAGCAAACCAGAAATGCCCCTCAGGGGCTGGGAGAGTTATGGGCAAGCAGATGACGATGGGTGTAATCGTAGGAAACCGTGGCTTCTTTCCAAGCCATCTGGCGACCAGTGGACGTCTCGAAATGATCGCCGCGCTCGAAGCCGCCGGCATCAAGCCGATCGTCTTGAGTCCCGAGCAGACCGCGCACGGTGCCGTCGAATCCTACGAGGACGCCAAGAAGTGCGCCGCCCTGTTCAAACAGCACGCCGCCGAGATCGACGGCATCATCATCACCCTGCCCAACTTCGGCGAGGAGCGCGGCCTCGCAGACGCCCTCCGCCTCGCCAACCTCCAGGTCCCCGTCCTCATCCAAGCCACCCCCGATCACGCCGGCAAGATGACCATCGCCTTCCGCCGCGACAGCTTCTGCGGCAAGATGTCCATCTGCAATAACCTCAAGCAGTACGGCATTCCCTACTCGCTGACCCGCCTGCACACCGAGGCTCCGGACTCCGCTGAATTTAAAGAGGATCTAGCCTGGTTCTCCGGCGTCTGCCGCGTCGTCCGCGGCCTCAAGAACGTCCGCTTCGGCGCCATCGGCGCCCGCCCCACCGCCTTCAACACCGTGCGCTACTCCGAGAAGCTGCTCGAAAAGTCCGGCATCACCGTCGAAACCCTCGACCTCAGCGAGGTTATGGGACGCATCACCCGCATGTCCGACAACGACGACGACGCCCAGGCCAAGCTCTCCGCCATCAAAAAGTACATCCCCGTCGGCGACACCCCCGACGCCGCCCTGATGAAGATGGCCAAGCTCGGCGCCGTCATCGACAACTGGATGCAGGCCAGCGAACTCACCGTCTCCGCCGTCCAGTGCTGGACCTCCATCGAGGAGTTCCTCGGCATCGTGCCCTGCACCGTCATGAGCATGATGAGCGAGAACCTCATCCCCTCCGCCTGCGAGGTCGACATCCTCGGCACCCTCAGCATGTACGCCCTCACCCTCGCCAGCGAGACCCCCAGCGCCCTGCTCGACTGGAACAACAACTACGGCGACAACCCCGACAAGGCCGTCTGCTTCCACTGTTCCAATCTCCCCAAGCATTTTTTCAATGAAGGGGTAAAGATGGACTTCCAGCAGATCATCGCCGGAACCGTCGGCAAAGAAAACACCCACGGCACCCTCGACGGCACCGTCAAGGCCGGAGCCATGAGCTTCGCCCGCTTCTCCACCGACGACTTCACCGGCCAGATCCGCGGCTACGTCGGCCAGGGCGCCTTCACCAACGATCCGCTCCACACCTTCGGCGGCGCCGGCGTCGTCGAGATCCCCAAAATGCAGGAGCTGCTGCGCTACATCTGCGAGAACGGCTTCGAGCACCACGTCGCCGCCAGCTTCTCCACCACCGCCGCCCCGGTCAACGAGGCCGCCAGCAAGTACCTCGGCTGGAAGATGCACTGGCACCAGTAACGTTTCTTGCCATCTGTAACACTCGCAGTTACACGCCGCATCCGGGATTGAATTGCTCGCACATTCACCCGGGTGCGGTACTCTTTTTCAAGCGTTCCATTTTCAACCGCTATGACCGTAAAACGAGCATCCCGCACAACCCGCACCACTGCAACTGGAAAGACAAGCCGCACCCCCGCCCCGGTCCAGCCCATCGAGCCGTTGTTCTTCAACCGCGACGAGTCCTGGCTGCGGTTCAACGGCCGCGTCCTCGAAGAGGCCCAGGACGAGACCAACCCCCTGCTCGAACGGGTCAAGTTCCTCGCCATCACCGCCAGCAACCTCGACGAGTTCATCGAAATCCGCGTCGCCGGCATCCTGCAGCGCATCGAGGACGGCGTCAGCCTCTCCCACCCGGCGGACGAGGGCGGTCTCTCTCCCCAGGAGCGCCTCGACCGGCTCAGCGTCGCGCTCGCCGACTTCATCAAGGCACAATCGGCATGTTGGAACGACCTGCTGCTGCCCGCTCTCCAGCGCGAGAAGATCCATGTCCTCGGCTGGGACCAGCTGGACGACGACGCCCGCGAGTACGCGCTCGAGTTCTACGCCAAAGAGGTCGATCCGCTGCTCACCCCGGTGACCATCGATCCCTCGCACCCCTTCCCCAGGGTGCTCAACAAGGCGCTCTGTATTGCCTTGCTGCTGCGCCACAAACGCCGCGGCAACACCACGACCGCGCTTGGCGTAGTCACCGTTCCGCGCTCCCTGCCCCGGCTGGTCCCGCTGCCCGCCCGCGAGGGCAGCTACGACTTCATCATGCTCCACGAGCTCATCGAAGCCCAGGTGGACCGCATGTACCCCGGCTACGAGGTCCTCAGCCGCTCCGCCTTCCGCGTCACCCGCAACAGCAACCTCTACATGCAGGAGGAGGAGTCGCGCTCGGTCCTCGAAAGTGTGCGAGCCGAGTTACATAATCGGCGCAAGGGAGACGCCGTTCGCCTCGAGATCGAGTGCTCCGCCGTCGAAGAGATCGTCGAGCGCCTGCGCACCAACTTCGAGCTCGATCCCTGGCAGGTCTTCCGCACCAAGGGCCCGGTCAACCTCTCGCGCCTGATGTCCCTTCACGCCCAGGTCAAACGCCCCGATCTCAAGTACCCCGACTTCAAGGCACGCGAGTACAAGGTCAGCACCCGCAGCAGCGATCTCTTCGACGAGCTGCGTCATCGCGATGTCATGCTGCACCACCCCTTCGACTCCTACTCCACGCTCGAGGACTTCATCGAGGCCGCCGCGCTCGACCCCGCCGTCATCTCCATGAAGCAGACCCTCTACCGCACCAGCAAGGACTCCTCTATCTTCCGCGCCCTCACCGAGGCCGGCCAGAGCAAGGACGTCACCGTCGTCGTCGAACTCATGGCGCGCTTCGACGAGGACTCCAACATCCGCTGGGCACGCGAGCTCGAGGACGCCGGCGTCGGCGTCTACCACGGCATCCTCGGCCTCAAGACCCACTGCAAGCTCGCCCTCCTGGTCCGCCGCGACCCCGACGGCGTCGTCCGCCGCTACGCCCATCTCGGCACCGGAAACTACAATCCCGTCACCGCCCGCTTCTACACCGACATCAGCCTGCTCACCTCACGCCCCCACATCACCGCCGCCGTCCAGGCCGTCTTCAACTACCTCACCGCCGAGGCCGAGTCCGAAGCCTATCGCCCGCTGCTACTTGCCCCCGTCTCCATGGCGCAGACCTTCATCGACCTCATCCACCGCGAGGCCGAGCACGCTAAAGCCGGCCGCCCCGCCGCCATCGTCGCCAAGATGAACGGCCTGCTCGACCGCAGCACCGTAGAGGCGCTTTACGCTGCCTCCCAAGCGGGCGTTGAGATCGACCTCATCGTGCGCGGCATGTGTTCCCTGCGTCCCGGCATCAAGGGCCTCAGCGAGCGCATCCGCGTCCGCTCCATCATCGGCCGCTTCCTCGAGCACAGCCGCATCTTCAGCTTCGCCAACGGAGGAGCCCCCGAGATCTTTTGCGGCAGCGCCGACTGGATGACCCGCAACCTCCTCGAGCGCTGCGAGGTCGTCTTCCCGGTCGAAGACCCCAAGCTCCGCAAGCGCCTGCGCGACGAGATTCTCGCCGCCTACCTCGCCGACACCCGCAAGGCGCGCCTGCTCCAGCCCAACGGCGAGTACCGCCGCGCCACCCACGGCCCCCACCAAAGCAGCGATGGCTTCAGCGCGCAGGAGTACCTCATGCGCCTCGCCGAAGGCACCGCCGAAAAACACTCAATCCCCGCACCTGCCCCGCACTCCCGCCAGCCTTAGCTAACTCTCAGCCTTGTGCGGCAGTCAGAAAACCACGCTTGACATATTCCCATATCGGCATGTAATGTTCTGCCATGGCAAGAGCGAGCACTACGTCGGATGCTTTCAACGCGGTTGCTGAGCCCCGCCGGCGGGCGATTTTGAGCTATCTTGCCGGAGCCGAGCGGCCCGTCGGAGAGATTGTCGCAGCCCTCGGCCTGGAGCAGCCTTCCGTCTCCAAGCACCTGCGCGTGCTGCACGACGTAGGGCTGGTTCGGATGCGCTGCCACGGCCGCCAAAAGCTGTACCGGACCAACGCCGAAGCGATACGCCCTCTTCACGAGTGGGCAGGAACCTTCGAGCATTACTGGCAGCATCAGTTGAATCGAGTGAAGGAACGCGCGGAAGCAATGGTCCGCCAAGGCTCACCAGATGTGAAGTCCCCAGGCCCGAATCTTCTCAATCTTAAGGAGAAATCATGATTGCCACCGACCAGACCCTCGAAAACCTAACCCTGACAATCAACCAGGAAATCCATGTTCAGGCGCCCCTGGACCTAACCTTTGCCGCGTTGCTCGAGCAACTGGGCCCCGGCAACGAGACGCCGGACGGCAAACCGCTCAACATGAAGATCGAACCGTGGCCCGGTGGCAGGTGGTACCGCGACCTAGGCGACGGCAATGGCCATTTCTGGGCCAACGTCAAGGCCATCGTGCGGCCCACGCTGCTTGAATTCGCCGGCCCCCTGTTCGCCTCTTTCCCGTTCGTCTCCAACGTGCAATATCGGCTGAGTGAAGTCGATGGTGGAACCTTGATCGCCTTCCGCCACACCGCGCTCGGCTTCGTTCCCGACGAGCAGAAGGCAGGCATGAACAAAGGCTGGGCCGCGATGCACGAACGCGTTCGCCGGCATGCCGAGGCCTTGCGCAAATAGCAGCTCTGGCCAGAGGCAGCTCTTGCATCACTACCCAGTCAACTGTCATCGCGGCCCCTGGATGAACGCTCATCCCGACCGGAATCGTTGCGCGGCAACGACGAAGTGGAGTGACCTGCAGTTTGTTCGGGACTACACCAATTCAATTCCTAATCCACCTTAAGGACAACCCGAAAAGGAAAACCCCATGCCCATCGCACAATACTTACTTGCAGAATTTGAAGCTCAGGCCCCCGTCACGCGGAAGTTCCTCGAGCGCCTTCCCAACAACAAGCTCACCTGGAAGCCTCACCCCAGGTCCCTGACCGCTGGGCAACTGGCATACCACCTCGCCTTCGTGCCCGGAGGAGTCGTCCGCGGCGCTCAGAAGAACCAGGTCGCGCCGCCAGACTTCCAATTCCCTCAACCCGCAACCGTGCAGGAGGTCCTCGACACCTTCGACCAGAGCGTCGCCACCGTGCGCGAGGTCCTGCCGGGCTTCGATGACGCCGCCATGAACGCAACCTGGCGCATCGTCGCCGGCGACCAGGAGATCGCAGCCATGCCGCGCGTCGCCTTCCTGCGCAATATCATGCTCAACCACTGGTACCAGCACCGCGGCCAGTTCTGCGTCTACCTGCGCCTGCTCGACGTTCCTGTGCCGTCAAGCTGGGGCCCTAGTGCCGATGAGCGTTCAGTACTCCAGCCGGAACCTCAGCCGGCGTAACCCCGGTGTCCCATGCACGCGCGATGAAAATCGTGCCGGCTAACAACAGCCCATATCGCGATCGGCGCATCGTGCGTGAGGAGGAACCCATGTGTCCAGTGTGCATAACAACGGCGCTGCTGATTGCCGGCAGCGCCACCTCCACCGGCGGACTCGCGGCCATCGCAATCAAGAAATTCGGCGTCAAAAACGCCGTAGACAATCCCCCCGCTTCAACCCCATCCCCGGCTCCAACCCCGTACAAGGAGGATCGCCATGGCTAGCAGCACAACGAAAGTAGGACGCCCAAACGTCGTTTCGCACGTCGAATGGCTTGCCGCCCGCAACGAGTTCCTGACCAAAGAGAAAGAGTTCACCCGCCTGCGCGATGAATTGAGCCGCCAGCGCCGCACCCTGCCCTGGGAGAAGCTAGAGAAGCGGTATGAGTTTGATTCCACCAAGGGCAAGGTATCGCTGGCCGATCTTTTCGACGGCCGCAGCCAGCTCGTTGTGTACCACTTCATGTTCGGCCCAGGCTGGCAGGAGGGCTGCCCAAGCTGTTCGTACGTGGCAGATCATTTCGACGGCTCCACCATCCACCTTGCCAACCGCGATACCACGCTCGCCGTGGTATCGCACGCTCCGCTCGCCGAGATCGAAGCCTTCAAGAAGCGCATGGGCTGGAAGTTTCAGTGGGTCTCGTCCTTCGGCAGCGATTTCAACTTCGACTATCACGTCTCCTTCACGCTCGAAGAGAGGTCCGGCGACAAGGTTTACTACAACTACGGCATGAATACCTTCCCCAGGGAAGAAGCTCCAGGAGCCAGCGTCTTCGCCAGGGACGCGGCAGGCGAAGTCTTTCACACCTACTCCACCTACGCGCGAGGACTGGATATTCTCCTAGGCACCTACAACATCCTCGACCTCGTCCCCAAAGGCCGCGACGAAAACGGCCGTGGCATGTCTTGGGTCCGCCATCATGATCGCTATACGGAAGGCTATTTCGTAGATCCGGCACAGAAATACGAGCAACCGAAGAGTTCCGCCGGCTCCTGCTGCTCGGGCGAGAGCCACTCGTAATCCAACCATGAAAGCCGCATGACCGGCGCCGACGGCTAGCTAGCGTCTTTCCGCGGCTGCCAGTGTCTGTCATTCCGCAGAGCGGCGGAGGAATCTTCTTGGTTTCCCCGCACGTCCCCAAAAACAGAAGGCGCGAGCATCTCTGCTCGCGCCTTCTGCCCTCCCGGTTCGATCAGTTCACGGTAACCGTAAACGTCGTCGGGGCCGTGATCGTCGCGTTGTTCTGGTCCGTCCCCGTCAACGTGAGGCTGTACGTTCCCGCAGCTACATTGGTGCCCGTTGCCGACGAAGATGTGCCCGAGCTGCAGCCGCTGACAGCGAAGCCCGCAACACCCATCATCACCGCCACCGTGAAGACCCGCACCACCCGCGAGCGCCGTCCCACAAACCCGGCCGCCAGCAATCCAGCCAGAGCGATCCCCATCGGCACACTCCCCTTCGCGGGCGCTACGGGACGGTTCGACGAGACCCCGCCCCCCGACACGAACATCCGCTTCGCGTTCCCCGTAACCACAGCAGCGGTCGCAGCCGTCGCAGCCGTGCACGAGGACGATGTCGTGTACACGGTCAAGGTCGTCGTCACCGCCGCCGTACCGGGAACCGGAAGACTGGCAATGTTGTAGCACCCGTTCGTGAACGTGGGCACCGCCAGAACGCTGTTCCAGGTGACCGTTCCGGTATATCCGCCACTCGGAGTCACCGTCACCGTCGAGGTCGAGCTGCTCCCGGCAGCAACCGTTACGTTGGTCGCCTTGACCGTAAACGTCGCCCCCGGCGTCGTTCCCGTCGCAACCGCCACAGACGTTGTTCCAGACGAGGGAGCGTAATTGATGTCCCCCGAGTAGGTCGCCGTGATCGCATACGAGCCCACCGTCGCCGACGAGAAGTTGTAGGTCGCCACCCCGTTCGCTAGCGTGATCGGACTCACGGTCGTTCCACCAACCATCAGCGTCACCGTCCCGGTCGGTATGGTCGTGACCACATCCCCCACGGCCGCCGACACCGTGATCGTGAGCACGTCGTTCGTCCCCGGAGCCACCGTCGGCGAAGCCGCCGTCACCGCAGTCGTCGAGGGCAACGCAGCAGATCCCGCGACAGCCGGCCACGACGTCAACAGGTTGTACAGATCGATCGACCCCAGACCGGACGCCTCGTCATAGCCCACGCCCGCCGTATACGACCCCGCGCCCGCCGTCGTGCAGTAGGTCGGCCCCGCTGTACACGCGTTACTCCCGCTGACGATGTCATGGAACGCCGAGCTGTAAGTCGCGGAGTTCGCCGCCAATCCATACAGCGTGCGGTTGATCACGCCTTGCCCCGCCGCCCCTTGCTTTTGATTGATGATCGCCAGCATCCCCGCAAAGATGGGCGCAGCAAAGCTCGTCCCACCAGCCACGGTGAGGTCCTGCGTGGCCGAATCGCGGAATCCGCTATTGCAACTCGCCTTCTGCCCCGTGCTCCAATCTGAGGTATCGCTGGTGCAGAACAGATAGCCCGCATTATTCGGGGAAGACGCCAGCGAGATATCCGGCACCATCCGGTAGCTGCCCGCAGTGATTCCGGGAACTCCCGCCTGCCAGGTCGGCCGCGCGGTGAACGCACTCACACCCCCGCCGCCCGAGGACAGCGGACTCGTGGTCGCCGTAGACGAATCATCATTCCACACCCCCTCGGGGATGTACTTAAGAGCAGAGCTCACCACATCCGTACTGCCGTTGGAACTCCAGTAGGTGGTGCTGCCCGAAGCCACGTCAGCGGCCGGAAACTCCGTGCCCCCCATGCCGGTGACATACTGGCTGCTGGCCGGAAAGTCCACCGCCAACGCAGTCTGCTGCGCGGGGGTCACGGCGGTGTCGGCATAGCAGTCGGTCGATCCATTGTCTCCCGCAGCAGAAATTACCGTCTGCCCCTGCGCCACCGCCTGCGCCAGCACCGCATTCAGCTGAGCGTAACCGGTCGAGGCAAGATCCGTCTCGCAGCTGCCATAGCTGCTGCTGATAATGGGAGCGATATCCTGATCGACCGCATACGTCAGCGCGTCGAACGCCCCATAGTTCGTGTTGCTGCCGGTATACACAAAATAGATGGTCGCGCCCTGCGCGATTGCGCCCGAGTACTCGAGATCCAGATCCGACTCCACCTCATCGCCCGGAACCGGAAGTGCCGCGGGCCCCGTACCCGGCATCAGCACCATGCTCGGAGCCTTTACCGGCAGCCCCGCCGCGGTCTGGAAGTTGGCGATGTCCGTGGTCACAACCGACGACTGACCCACGATCGCAATCGATTGCCCCGCCCCGGTGTACCCCTGCTGGTAGGCAGGGACGATGTCGTAGATGGTGGCCACATCTCCCGGCGCCAGGTAGTGGTTGCCGCTCACACCCGAGGTAAAGTTAGCCTGTGCCGCCTGCTGCGTCCTGAGCCGGACATGGGGCTTGGGACGAAAATCCGAGAGATTCGTCACCGCCTGCACGCTCCCCGCCAGCGCCGTCGGAATGCTGATATCGCTCGCCGGAGCAAAGTGCGTCTCGGCCCCAATCTTATAGCTATGCAGCTCTGTCCCGAAGGCTGCCTCCACCTGCGCCACGCTGCCCGTAAAGCTGATCCGGTTCCGGCTGCGCGAAACCCCATTCACCGTCATCCCCTGCTGCTGCAGCCACGCCTGCACCTTCGCCAGGTCCGCGCTTGCCATCCCGAACTGCGCCGCAAACTGATCCGGCGTCAGCCACTTGTGATACTGCGGCGAGCCCGGCGTCTGCTGCGCCGTCAGCAGCGCCTGCAACGCCGCCTCCTGCGTAGCCGACCGGCTGAAGCTAATGCTCACGCCCGTCAGCTTGGCCGACGCCGGCATCCTGCCCACATCATAGGCCCCGCTTGCCGCCCCCGGATGCGAACCCACCAGCGCGAAGCGGGCGGAGCTGTCAATCGCCGCGCTGATCCGTGCCTGCGGCTCCTGCGCCAGCGTGAATCCCGCAAAACCAAAGCAGATAGCGATCCAGCTTGCTACGTATATGAGCTCTGAGCTCAGGCCTTTCACGTAAGTCTTCATTGCCCACTTTCCATATCAGGGTTGATTGACAGATGACGGATGCAGAATTGTTGTCGCTTTCCCAGCAAGGGCGCGGTTTCAGCCGTCCCGTAGAATCCCACATCAACGCGGCGCTCGCCGCTGAGGTACGGCTTCTGACGAGTTCATCGCTCTTCTAGAAACTTAAAACTAAGGCTGGACAGAACCGCCGCCTCTCCCCCGGGCAGCAGGATCTGGCAGCGGTGGCCAAGCTCGCGCGCCATCTCGAGTCCGATTCTGGACCGCGGCCCGCGCTGAAGCCACAGCAAGGCTAACGGCGAGTGCGGGAGACGTCCCGCACAACCTATGGATACCGGGGAGGATTCGCATTAGCTTCCTTTATACCTGAAACCCTGGGTGTCGGTCCTTCGTCGATCTTTAGCCAATTTGGTGAAAAGGAGCGAGCGTGGCAATGCCTGCGCCTCATCCTCTAAACCCCGCTTCAGAGATAAAGACGCGATTTTTCTGGAAAGGATGAGCGACTTAATTCCAGGGACGAAAGGACCAGACGAAACCAGAAGACGACAGGGGAGATGATCAGGCAGCCATCAGGAAGCTCTCAGGAAACGCCCAAGGCCCGCCAGCTCACAACCACCATCTCCCCGCCCCAAAACCCATCCATCACAGCGCGTACTTCCCTGCCTTCACCATGTGCCGCGCAACCTGCCGCCGCAGCGCAATTGTATCGGCCGGATCGTACTTCGCCAGCCGCCGCAGGATCGCCAGCTGCGTCCGCAGCGTGTCGCCCTCGGCCACCGCCGCAATCACCCGCCGCGCCGACAGCTCGATCGTCTCCATCGCCCTGGCCGCGTAGATCCGCGCCATCGCCACCGCGATCTCCTTACTCGGGCCCGCCCCTGTCCCCCGCGCCCCAATCTTCTCCGCCCGCAGAATCACGCTCTCCATGGCGAAGACCTCGGTGATGCAGTCCGCAATCGCCGCCATCACCTCCTGCTCCTCCGCGATCGCCGCCATATACCGCTGCGTCGCCGCCCCCGCCGCAAACAAGGTCAGCTTCTTGGCCTGCGCCAGCAGCTGGAACTCCTCCGCCAGCGCCCCCTCGCGCTCCTCCTTCGCCACCGGTCCAGCCATCACCTCGTCCATTACTTGCTTGATCGCCGGCATCAACGCCAG
>Ga0210403_10000636_pt1 | contig 35804 bp, 29 predicted proteins | sample IncBWC19MmetaG_FD_150863 | JGI IMG/M metagenome (GOLD analysis project Ga0210403, IMG submission 150863) | Forest soil microbial communities from Barre Woods Harvard Forest LTER site, Petersham, Massachusetts, United States - Inc-BW-C-19-M | ecosystem: Environmental > Terrestrial > Soil >...
AAAGCGGTCCTGTTGTTGCGGCGATGTGCTCTTCGATTACGTGACGGTTTGTCACCAGGTACAGCATGTAGGCGTTTTCCTTATCATTCGCTTTGGAAATGAAGTCTCCATACAAGAAACCGGAAGCTTCGTATATCCACTGACCGTGCATCGGGCCTGGATTCGTTTCAATTCGACCGATGGCGACAACGCGATCTAAGAACACCTGCGGCACGACCGAGGCGTAGCACGACGAGTAAGCGAACAGCAAAAACAGAATCGCCCTGACGTTGCGCAGCTTGTGAATCCGCCAGATAATCATTGTGTAAAACCTCCAATGCGTCGAGCCTATCACAGGGCGAATGAAAGACGAATCTGATCCTGCAGCCTCAAACTATCCATGGTGGTAAACTCGGCCAACGTTCCGTGAGCACTTCGCAAATATCTCCGAAGGGGTAAGTCACCGGAACTCTAATCTAAACGAGCCGTTCTATGGCACAGCCTAACCTCTTGTTCATCGACACTAACATCTGGCTCGATTTCTACCGAGCCAGAAACGAGACCGGGCTGCAACTACTCAGTCGAATCGAAAAGATCGCCGACAAACTGATCGTCACATATCAGCTCGAAAGCGAGTTCAAGAAGAATCGGCAAGCCGCAATCTACGAAGGCATGAAGCAGCTAAAGGAACCGACGCAGATTCCAAGTCCCGGAATCTTCTCGGATGCCACAGCGACGCGGGTGATGGCCAAGAATCTAAAGGAAGCGGGCAAGCGTGCGAAGCGCCTTCACACGCGACTGATTCGGGCGTTGGAGGATCCTGCACAGCACGACCCGGTCTATCAGGTCTGCCAGCGTGTCTTTCAGAAGACCGACGATCTGACGCTGACCCGAGACAATCCTGTCAGACGATCTATCCGGCGTGCCGCATACCGGCGACTCCTGCACGGTTGTCCGCCTGGGAAAAGAGGGGACACTTCTTACGGAGACGCGTTCAATTGGGAGTGGATGGTCAACTGCGCGATCAAACAGGCCGCAGGTCTCGTGATTGTGTCTCGGGACTCGGATTATGGGATCACGATCGAGAACAAATCCTATGTCAACGACCACCTACGTCACGAGTTCAGCGATAGGGTAAGTCGAAAGCGAAAGCTGCTCTTGTTCACGAGCTTGTCGGCGGCGCTGAAGGCATTCGATGTCTCGGTGTCAGAGAAGGAAGTGGCGGTTGAAGAAGAACTCGTAGCGCGTCCCATCTATCGCAGCTTTGATCCTGCCGCTGGTACGGGTTTTTCAGCCTTTTATGGTGATTTCGACAAGAGTCGCTGGACTGACTCTCAACGCGCTTACTGGTCGACAGTTGGCCCTAATCAGGCTTTCGCAACTCGCGTGCTCGAATTGTTGAAGCATGCCGAGGCCAAGGCTGTAGAAGCCGACTCTGATGACAAGAAAGAACCCTGAAGCACATTGATGCCACGCTCGACATGAAAGACGCTGAGATGATCAAGACAAAGGCAAAGACACAATGCCCGACGGGATTGGGGAAATGGGCTTCTGAGGAAAGTCGCACATCGCTGGAGGGAGTCGAAGCTCGCTTAAGAGGCACCTTGAATGGCTTCTTCGCTGATAAATAGATGAACGACCTACCACGCACTGCCAGCCGCCGTGTCCTCCTGCAATGGGTTGCGGGCCATCCTAATCAGCCCTTCGACCCAAACATGCTCGTATCCCTTAGCACTGGCCACACATCGGACTTGGAATGGCAAGTAGTGCTTCGTGATATGGAGGACTTAAAACTGCAAGGGTATATCAACCAGCTGAAGCAGGACAGCGGCGGTTCAACATACTGGACAATCACGGGAAGCGGGGAAAAGTACCTGAAGGCGTTAGATACTTTCGAGCGCGCTCAAGAGGTTGAACGCTTGTATCCGTCGCCACCGGCAACGAAAAAGAGGAATAATATGACCTTCATCGGTGGGTGGGAACAACTCAGGCCCCTAGGCGAGGGCGGCCAAAGCAAAGTTTTTCTAGTTCGAAGCCCGTCGCGTGTGCAAGAGCGGCGGAACGCGCATCAGCAGGTCTTGAGTTCGAATCCGTGGGCACCTTACGTCGGCGGTAACCCGAACGAGCAGGTGGATCGCATCGAGCGGTTCGCTACTAATCTGGCGGCCTACTCGCGCCCCGACGAACCTTCCGACCTTGGGGCACTGAAGATGTTCAAGATTGAGAAGGACGGTAAGGATGCTGAGCTCGCATTGGGGCGGCTGAAAAATGAGATTGCCGTGCTGAAAGAGAATAGGCCGGGTCTACTCAAGTTGCTGGAGGCCAATGAAGCCGAAAGATGGATAGTCACGGAGTACATGCCTGATGGGGCACTAGACAAGAACCCCAAGATGTACGAAGGCAATGCGCTCGGAGCTCTCAAGGCGTTTAGGTCAATAGTCGATACCGTTGCATGGCTGCATAAGGACAAGTACGTTCATCGGGACATCAAACCCGCCAACGTGTTTCTGGCGTCGCATGAACAACTGGTTCTTGGTGATTTCGGTATTGTATTTATTCCTGACCAGCAAGAGCGGTTAACCCTCACCCAAGAAAGAGTCGGCCCCCGCGACTACATGCCACAGTGGGGGGACACAGGGGCGCGTCTCGAAGACGTTCACACCAACTTCGACGTTTACATGCTAGGGAAGCTCCTATGGTGCATGGTTACAGGCAAGCTCAAACTTCCGCGCGAGTATCATCAAAAACCAACCTATAGCGTCAGAGCACTCTTCCCTATGGACCCACGTATGGCCGCTATCGATGCCATCATTAAAAGGTGTGTCGTAGAGGAACCAGAACAATGCTTCCCTTCGGCGATTGAATTGTTTGCTCTAGTAAATGCGCAAATCGACTCTCTTGAGAGAGGCATCGACGCTGAAGATTCTCAACATTGTCGAATATGTGGGAAGGGGCAATATCGCAAGGCAGTACTCGACAACAATGTTGTGGGCAAGCCGGTAATAACGCTGTCGATGGCTGGCAAACCTATTGACGTTTCAATGTTCGTCTGCGATGTGTGTCGCCACGTTCAGTTCTTTGGCACGAACAAGGAAAATGACTAACAATCAGGAAAAAGAAGGGGCTGGAGCAGCGCGCACTAACGGCGGCGCGGCTAGCATATCCGACATTCGCCAACGGCTCGCTTCTAGAATCGGCGCCAAGAACAAACGCCTGCCGACATACCGTGCCAACTCGCCCCATGGCTCGCCAGTGTGGCTACTACTCTACAGCCGTGTCACAGTTTCGCGTAGCCTGCCGATTCCATACGGCATCGACCAGTGGAAATTCCCGTTCGGGTTTGCCTGTTTAGAGAATGCAGTAGTGGAGATTCAGCGGGCTTAAGTGGTGCAGGGGAAGCGAGACCATCTAGGGTCCGGTAGGTGACCAAGGCTTGCCGTTTATGCTAGAAACAGCGGATCACAACCCTAACAAAATATATCGCCTGCTGGGTTAGCACACGGTTAAGAGTCAGTTGCCCTCTGACACCCCACTAGGTCTGCCAGTGCGTTCCAGTGCCTCGGATGAGGGCGGCGTCGGCCCGCGCGGATGTCAGCGGCGTAAGGTTCGGAGACGCCGAGTATCGAAGATAACGTAGAGATCGGCACCCCAGCCAGCTTGGGTTGAATCTTTGCAAGGTAAATGTCTTCATTGAGCCAAGGTGGTTTGGATGAAGAATCCCAAGCTCGTTGTGCGGCTCTATGTCGTCGTTGAGTTTCTGAAAGCTTCCGTCGGGATTTCGAACTTTGCGCGACTATCCGGCCAATCTTCGCGGACTCAATCAGCCCTTCCCGAAGCACTTCTCGCCCGCAGCTAGCACAAAGTCTTCCCCCTTGCGTACTAGCACCGCAACCGGAACAGACCTTTTTAGGGTAGGGTGCAGGTTTGGCGTCAGGGATGAATTCCTTCCCTCTACCTTCGCTTCTCCGGCGTTGTGTCAGGGGAGTTGGCAATGTCCGCTCGCGTCGAGTGGGCTTGCGGCTGTTACTCCAAAAGCTCTGTGCGACCCACTCAGCGATGGGCGAAACCGCACGACCCCATGTCCCAGCCGTTTCAGAAAGCCGAACCGCAAGCGAGGCCATCAACCGACAATTGCCATTGCGCTGCTCGAAAAACCATTCTCGCTTTAGCGTTTCACGCGTTATCCAATCCACTAAAAATGCGTCCACGTCTGCGCGCACAGCTTCCATCAAGTCGCAGGCCAGGCTGTCTCGGGCCTCGGCATCAACGTGCAAAACGCCGATTCCGGGATCAAGGCCAACAGCTGAAGCCGCCAGCCGAGATTCGGATTCGAGAATCGCGTAAAGGTAATTGAGTATTGCGTTGGGTGGGATTAGCCGCGAGGCGAGGCGATCCAGTTAAAGGCGAAACCCGCGCCCCAAACATGCGCCAGTGATCGGGCACCTTTGGTTCGTCTTTTCGTGGAAAATTAATTGGCAACGTGCGCCATGAAGCCCAATAAGCGCCAGCTGCCTGGGATTCAATCAGGCGAATCTTTTCCGGCGAGTCAGCCCCCACCAATTCTGCGCGGTAGCGGGCAATTCTGTCGGCAGTGTCGGTCACAAGGAGTTTGTGACGTGCAACCCGCTCTTGACCCATTAGTTTTTTGTCGATTAATTCCCGTGCGATCTGGACAGCTGTTCCCGATTGACTCGACAGAGCCTGGGCACGTCGAAGACGTGCATCTGACGGTCGGACCGGGCCAGTTGTGGCAAGTACCGAGCCATCTCGCTCCAGGAGGACAAATGCCGCCCGCTGATCCGCCAGCCAGCGCAGCGCCGCCAGCGAAGTCATGCCGTCTGAGCCAATCACGATTAATCTTTTGAGGCCATGCCCAACGCGCGGCAAACGAGCATAACGCCGCTCTGCCCCGATGCCGTCCTCTAGAAGAAGGTGGCCGCGATCCACGCGGATCTGAATGCCGTACCCGCAAAGGGTCACGACACCGTGACGCGGCACAATCAATTCAGCGCTGGAATTGTGGGATTGTGGGAGTTGAAATAGATTCCTGCTAGCCGCCATTAGATCGACCTCCCAAGGGTGTTTCCCTGCGTGCCTGAGACTCGCGCGGGGGAGGTCAAAAGTTCATCAAGTCATTATATATCAGAATGTTACGTGTGGTACAGCGGTTATGCTCGAAACCCGTGACTGCCACTAGCGCACGTTTCCGTTGTGGCGACGCATGAACCGTTTTCTCAGCTTTCGGATAGCTTCCACCCGATGCGGCTTGCCACACGGGCATACATCATCCAGAAATTCACCAAACCCCTTATGCGTCAATTCGTCCAGATGCACAAGATCAGCGATCTCCAGTAGATTTCTGTGCAGAAACTGAACTCGTGGTTTTGGCTGAGCACCATCTCCAAAGTGGCCGATGACATAGGCCGCGTCGACAAGCTTCAAGATGTTGTTAAATACGCGGTGAGCCGATTTGTGCGCTGATGCCGCACACTTCAGCGCATCAAGGTAGCTACCCGAATACTGCTCTTCATAGAGACTTCTCAGAGCCCGGTCGTCGAACAAGTCGGAAAATCGCCGAGGGGAGCGGAGCCGAGGGATTTTTGCCCTCTTGCGCTCTTCCTTTGCATCCTTTCGTTGGGCATCCCGTATCCATTCCGCGACCTCTGCGAACGCATAACTTGTGTTTACCGGATAAGACTTCGGATGCTCCATGTCCAGGTTCCACGCCCACTCAAGTTGCGCCGCGACGTCTTCTAGAACGCCACGCAAGTTCTCATCGTCTAGGTATTCCTTCCACCGTTGCCGATTCATTTTTGCATTCGAAGCCGCTTTCTAGGGACTGTCAAGCTTCCCTCAAAAGGGCGGACACGAGAACATGGGTTCGGTGTCCGGGTCGCAAATCCGCAATTGGTAGGCTCCGAGATGTAAGACAGGAGCACAAGACGTGTCTTCAAAAAGAAAGTCTAAGGTTTCTCGCGCCCGCGAGCATCGGACCAGAAAAACGCTGCGATATTCGCGACTGACTGAGAGAGAACGAGCCAAATACGATCAGACCACCAACCTCATCACCGACTTGCGTCGTGGCGAGGGTCCCTTTACAGAACTATTGAAAAAGCACCGCCTCGGTTCGCGCACGGCCCGCAAATATGGAGGTCGTGATCTCATCGGGGGCACACGTGGCAAGCCAGTACGTGCGAGCAAAGCCGACCGACGCGTGCGTTTACTTATGTTTCCGAAGGCTGTCGGTGACGTACCCATTCGTACTCGCAATTCGAGCGATGCAACCAAACTTTCGGAGTTCTTCCACGACCGCGACATGCTCTTGCGCGGCAAGCTTCGAGCTTACGATTTTGAGGCCAAGTGGCGGGGTGTGCACGTTGCCGGTCGAGAGCTTTTCACTGATGCGAATGGAATCTTTCAGATGGCGGACGCTGACGAGTTGAAAATTGAACATTTATACGCCAGCACGAGCAGGGAGCGATGATTGGTCATACCGCCAAGACTGTTCTTCGGAAGTCCCGCCAGCGCGTACGTCCGCCGAGAAAGGTTTGCCCTTTCTGTTTTGAGGCCGATCATATCGGCGGACGTAATCATATTCCTCACTTAACCGTCGAGGAATGCCAACTTCATCACGCCTTGTTGACGGAGGAACGTTTAGCTGCTGGTGCGGACATGAAGAAGCAATCGGACACGATCACAACCGTTGAGATGACCCTCCGATCGCTCGCGGTTACTGGGCGCGCCATTGCATGGGCAATAGACAAGCTCTCCGAGGCACTGGAGTTCTGCGCTGAAAAACTGAGAAGAACAAAGCGTTAGCGCGGCAAGTGATCAACATGGCCGATAGGCTTGATCTCTACTTTCGAGCGCACGCAATCCCTGCAATCCCTCAGAAGGAAGAGTGGAAGGCGGCGCACGCAGACGAACCGCCGCATGCGCTCATCTTTCATTCTGCAACAACCAATGACGAACGACAGGACCCACTTGTCGGTGCCTACATTTGCGCCGAATTGAAAAATGGGAACTATGTCGCGGAGGAAATCGGTCTATTTCACCGTGATGGACATCCAGGGGAGCTGCGGGTACTCAAGCGCTTCGTGAAGGGAAGTATTTATGAACTTGGGACGCTGGAAGAATTCCGTCGAAAAATTCTCTTGAAGTACCTCAAGGCCGGCACACTCGTAGTTGCCTACGATGCACCGTTCGAGATGAGTCGGATTGCGGTGAAGTGGAACAAATCCCGGAAGCGACGGCGCGCTTTCTCATTGTATTTCCGCCTCTTCAAGGACAAGGAAACAGGCATGATCCGGCCCAGTGGCTTCGAGCCTGGGATTGCGATTGAGAGCCTCGATGCTGCAAAGGCCATCTTCCGCCCGATTAAGTATAAGTTTCACGAAAATGATGCCGAGCAAGAGCAAAGGGTCTCAAATGCCCGTGTTCTCGACTTAAAGACGCTGACTGCGGTCCTGACCGGAGAAACCTGTAAGCTCAAAACGGCCTGCGAGATTTTTGGGGTTCCCGCGAGCAGGGCACGAAAGTTCCGTCCGCGCGTGACCAAACCAGCAATTGAACGGCTATTGAGGGATGTGACGGCAGAACTCGAACTTCTAAATCGACTCAGGCAGGAACTCGCACGCCACCCGGTCAGTTTAGCACCCGAACGCGGCTACTCCCCGGCGACCCTGGCCAAAGCTTACTTTTATGCAATGGGCGTAACGCCGCCACCAGAAAAGTTTAAGATTCCTGACGCGATCAATGGCATAGCTATGCAGGCGCTAGCGGCAGGAAGAGCGGAATGCACGATCCGGCGGACGCCCGTTCCCATTACATACGTGGATTTCCATGGCCAGTTCCCGGCTGTCAGCAATCTACTCAACTGCCGTAAAATACTGTCCGCCGAAAGCCTGGAATTTGGAGATTTCACGGCGACAGCGCGCGACTTAATCGAACACGTAACCCTCAATGATTGCTTTAGACCCGCCTTATGGGAGCAACTGTGCTGGTATGCCCTCGTAGAGCCTCGCGACGATGTTGTCCCGATACGCGCGAAATTTGCCAAGCGCGAAAATGCCGATCCCACGTTAGCGTGGAATTTTCTCACTTCAAAACAGCCGATTTGGTTATCGGGTCCGGACGTGATCGCCGCGAAGCTGATGACCGGGAAACCAATCAAGATTTTGAAGGCGATTCAGGTCGTTCCACACGGAGTGCAGAAGGGGCTGGCACCCGTGAAACTCTATTCCCAGTTTGTACTAGACCCTCTTCGCGACGATTTGGCTGTCAAGTTGGTTGAATTACGCTCAACGCTAAAAAGCAAGAATTCCAAGCAGGCCAGCGGATTGAAGGTGGCGGCGAATAGTGCCGCCTTCGGCATCATGTGCCAAATGGACGTCAAGGATTTGGATTTTCCCTCTGCTTTGCAGGTCTTCTCCGGGGAGGCTAGCTATCACACTCCACCCTCCGAAGTTTGGGAGCAGCCAGCTGAGTTTTTTTGCCCTGTAATCGCGTCTCTCGTGACCGGTGGGTCGCACCTACTCTGCGCGATGTTGGAGCGCACAGTACGAGACGCGGGAGGCCAAATCGCCGCTATGGACACGGACAGCGCCATGATCGTTTCAACCGAGCGCGGCGGATTATTTCCATGCGCGGGCGGATCACACATACTCAGGGAGTATCAAGCGGGCAGCGGAAACACCGCCATTCGTGCGTTGTCCTGGGCCGAAGTGGATCGTATCCGTGAGCGCTTCGAAACCTTGAATCCTTGGCACGAAGGACTCAAGTCTCCGTTCCTCAAAATGGAAAAAGAGAACTTCTATGCGAATGGTCAGCGGCGTCAACTGTACGCTTACTGTGTTTCAGCGAAGCTGTATTGTTTGTTTAACCTCGACGGAAACAAGTTGTTGGTCCGTAAGCCATCGGGTCACGGTTTGGGATTCTTGCAGGTACCCTATAGCATCTCTGACTGGCAACGCAAGCGACGGCGGAAATGGAAAGAAGACGTGCCACCGTGGATTTTTGAGGCGTGGCATTTCATTCTGTCGCGAGAGTTGAGACTGCCATATACACCACCGCGATGGCTGAAGCAGCCAGCGGTTATGACGGTGCCCATCACAACACCGCAAATCCTGGAGCGGCTCGGGTGCTTTAAGGATGAACTTCGTCCGTTTACAGTCGTAACCGTTCCATTTCCGAAGAAAGAAATAGGTTCGCTTTGGACGGGCTACTTCATCATGCCGTATGCAGAAAAACTGGACGATTTGCACGGGCGTTCGATGGTCAACGTTGTTAGTGGCGAAGCCTTCAACATCTACAACAAGAATTCATCGACCTTGCCCAAAGCTCAACGTTGGTTATCGCTTCGGACGATGGACGAGGAAATCACTCGCATTCTGGCGAGGGCTGAGAGCAAGTTTTGCACTCCGAGCGGAAGCGCGTGCACGAGTACGACAATCGGTCTGCTTGGACGCAGGCATATCGTAGCGAGCGAATTCCGTTACGTCGGCAAGGAATCATCGACCCGCTGGGCGAGCGGGCCCGATCTTTCGATGATGGCTGACGCGGAAGCCCTGAACCCATTGGACGAGACATTTCGCGAGTACGAAAGAGTCGTTGACGCGAAATATCTGGAAGACATCCGGGTGCAAGCCAAACAGTTTTCTACCAAACTTCTTTCTCGCACGTCCTGGGTTGCCGAGTGCGCAATACGAAACTTCAAGAACGGGAAAAACTCGATCAGACCCCGTTCCCTACGCAAGCTGACACGCGCTATCCACGATTTGCAAAATGGAGAGTTGCCCATTGAAAAATCACTAAGCAGAACCGTTCTGTCCAGTCCAACGAACAGAAGGCACAAGCTTGTGTAAACGCCTGGTAGCATCAGTTGAGGACACCGGCGTCTCGATGCGCTATCGTATCGTGTGGATGCCGATGCGTTGTGCAGGAGATCGCAGCTGATCGCCACAATCTGCTGGTCAGAATAATCCATTACCTATGAATTTGATCAAATCCAAGAGGCGCGTTGCAGACCACGGGGAAGTATTTACGCCTCAGTGGCTGGTGGAAAAGATGCTCGACCTCGTGAAGGGCGAGACCGAGCGCATTGACTCTCGTTTCTTGGAGCCTGCCTGTGGAAGCGGAAATTTCCTTGTCCCAGTCTTGCAGCGCAAACTGGACGCCGTTGAGGCAAAGTTTGGGAAATCAGACTTTGAGCGGCGACATTATGCACTCTTGGCGGTGATGTGCACATACGGGGTTGAGCTCTTGGCGGACAATATCGCGGAGTGCCGCGCCAACATGCTTGAGGTCTTTGCCAACTACCTGAATCTGGATGAAACGGATGAACTCTATCGGGCTGCTTTCTATGTCCTTTCGCAGAATCTCGTGCATGGTGACGCGCTGACGATGCTCACTGATGAGGAGCGACCCATTACTTTCGCCGAGTGGGGATACCTCGGCAAGGGTAAGTTCCAACGGCGTGACTTCCGCCTTGAAGCTCTTGCGCAAATGTCTTCTTTCAGCCAGGAAGGCTCACTCTTCGCCCATCTTGGTAAGCATGAAATCTTTACGCCCATCAAAGCCTATCCGCCCATGACTGTGCGTGAGCTTGCTTGCTCGCCTTCCCACGATGGCTTGGAGCGAGCCATATGAACGGCCAGGCAAGCTTTTCGCTTCGCGGACGCAACCCTGATGTTCTGACCTGCATTGCCAATCTCTCCAACGACGAGGTGTTCACGCCACCTGAGTTCGCTAATCGGATGCTTGAAACGCTTGCCAAGGCCTGGTCGACGAACAATGAAGGCGCGGACCTCTGGACAGATAGCACCGTTAAGTTTCTCGACCCATGCACGAAGTCCGGTGTGTTCCTTCGCGAGATCACCAGGCGCCTGACCGATGGTCTTGCGACCGAGATTCCGAATCTTGAGGACCGCGTGAATCATATTCTGACCAAGCAGGTCTTCGGCATTGGAATCACGTATCTCACCAGTCTGCTAGCGCGGCGCAGCGTGTATTGCTCGAAGCACGCTAATGGCCCACACTCGATAGCCACAAGCTTCACGAGCGACGTGGGGAATGTGTGGTTCCAACGCATGGAACACACTTGGGCGGAAGGTAAGTGCAAGTTCTGTGGGGCAAGCCAGAAAGCATTAGATCGTGGCGAAGGACTTGAGAGCCACGCTTATGCGCTCATTCACACCGACAACATCAAGGCTCGGATAGCCGAGTTGTATGGAGGCCATATGCAGTTTGACGTGATTATCGGAAATCCGCCGTATCAGTTAGACGACGGCGGCTACGGCACGAGCGCTGCTCCCATTTATCAGTTATTCGTCGAGAAGTCGCTCGAACTTGATCCGCGCTATGCCGTGTTCGTGACACCTTCCCGCTGGATGGCTGGGGGTAAAGGGCTCGACAAGTATCGCGAACGGATGCTTTCTGACAAACGGATTCGAAGCGTCGTGGACTTCCCAAGACTCTATGAGGCCTTTCCTGGAGTGAAGATTCGCGGAGGTATCTCATATTTCCTGTGGGATCGCGATCACAAGGGCCCATGCGAGGTGCAGACAGTCTGGGACGGAAAACCGACCGGGCCTGCCGTAGCGCGTTTCCTCGACGCCTTCGACATTCTCGTGAGGCGTAATGAGGCGGTGCCAATTCTGGAGAAGGTCAGAGCGAAAAGTGAACCAACGCTAGACCAGCGCGTGTCCAGCGGTAAACCCTTTGGACTTCGGACGTTTTTTCACGGAAAACCCGTCAAGAATGGCCTCAAGAAGCCCGTGAAGCTGTTTGGCTCACAGAAAATAAGTTGGATTGAACGCAAGGACATCACGGTCAACCCCGCTTGGATCGACGAGTGGAAAGTGTTGATGACGGCCGTGCAGGGAACAAGTGCTGCGATTGAAACCAAGTTCCTCAGCAAACCAATCATTGCTGAGCCAGGCACCGCATGCACGGAGACCTACGTCGTTGCGGGTCACTTCGACAACGAAGATAAGGCAGCGAACTACGCGAAGTATCTCCGCACTCGATTCGTACGATTCCTAGTCTCGCTTCGTAAGGCCACGCAACACGCGACGCGGGATGTCTACTCGTTTGTTCCAGACCTCCCCGTGAATCAGGAGTGGACAGACACTAAGCTCTACAAACGCTACGGGCTGAGCAAGGACGAAGTTGCCTTTATCGAATCACAAGTCGCCGAACACGACAGCGAACTATTCGATGAGGCCGATGGGGACGACGCTGACGATGAGTAAGCCGACCATCGAGGACGTTCTTACACCGAAGCCGAAAGCGCGGCCGCGCATCTACGCCTACTCAATCGACGACAAGGCACATACGGGTCTCCTAAAGGTTGGGCAGACGACGCGCGATGTGAAACAACGCATTGCGGAACAACTCAAGACCGCCGCGATCAAGAATTACAAGATTGAACTGGATGAATCTGCCGAGCGTGACGACGGCACCATCATCAGCGACCACGAGGTGCGTGCGGCACTCGTTAAGAAGAAGTTCGCGAACCCCGAACTGGAATGGGTACGCTGCTCCCTCAAGGACCTAAAAACCGTGCTCGCCGAAATACACACTGGGCAGCGCTTCACCGGCACGCACAGCGAACAATTTCAGATGCGCCGCGAACAGGCCGAAGCGGTGAAGGTGACGCACGCCTACTTCCATTCGCGCTGGGAGGAAGACATGCACGCGGTCCCGCGCTTCTTATGGAATGCGAAGATGCGCTTCGGCAAGACCTTCACCACCTACCAGCTCGCCAGGAAGCTCGGTGCCAAGAGGGTACTCGTGGTGACTTTCAAGCCTGCGGTAGAGGATGCGTGGCAGACCGACCTCGAAAGTCATGTAGATTTTGACGGCTGGCAGTACCTCTCGCGCAACTCCGACCTCGATCCTACGGAAATCAAACCACGGAAGCCGCTCGTATATTTCGGCTCTTTTCAGGACCTGCTGGGGCGCGACCACGTCACGGGAAATATCAAGCCAAAGAACAAATGGATACACAAAGTAAATTGGGACCTCGTGGTGTTTGACGAGTACCACTTCGGTGCGTGGCGAGATACCGCGAAGGAACTGTTTGAGGGCGAGGAAGAAGCCGTCGCAAAGAAGGAGCTCAGATACGTCGCTGACCTTGAAGGTGTCAACGAAGACCTCGTCGTGCTTTCGGAAAAAGAAATTGAGTTCCTCCCCATTACCACCAAGGCATATCTCTACCTATCTGGCACACCATTCAAGGCGCTCGCCACAGGCGAGTTTATCGAAGAACAGATTTTCAACTGGACCTACACCGACGAACAGCGCGCCAAGGAAACTTTTGCCTCCAAGAACCCCGGTGAATGGAACCCTTATGGTGCGCTGCCACAGATGCGTCTACTTACCTACCAGATGCCGGACGAACTGCTGACGGTCGCTAGCGCTGGAGAGTTTGACGAGTTCGATCTCAACGAATTCTTTGTGGCTTCAGGCACGGGAAAAGGCGCGCAGTTCAAGCACAAGAGCGACGTACAAAAGTGGTTAGATATCATCCGGGGCCAGTACATGCCAAAGGTTGTCGAGGGCCTCAAGACGGGGTCACCGCCACCATTCCCTTACTCGGATGTGCGCTTGCTGCCGTACCTGCAGCACTCGTTCTGGTTTCTTCCGAACGTGGCGGCCTGTCACGCGATGGCTAACCTGTTCGCTGAGAAACACAACATCTTCTGGCACGAGTACGAGGTTGTTGTGGCGGCTGGCGCGTCTGCCGGTATTGGTCTGGATGCACTGCCGCCCGTGCGCGAGGCAATCGGTAGCGGATTCGACACCAAAACAATCACACTGTCATGCGGCAAACTCACCACCGGTATAACTGTGCCGCAATGGTCTTCAATCCTGATGCTGCGAAATCTGAAGAGCCCAGAAACCTACTTCCAAGCCGCCTTCCGGGTGCAGTCGCCGTGGTCTATCAAGAACCCGAATGGTGACAATCCGAACGAGGAAGAAATCCTCAAACCAGTGTGCTTCGTATTCGACTTTGCCCCCACGCGCGCTCTCCGCCAGCTCTCTGAATACGGCATAGGACTCTCGCCTAACGAATCGAATCCAGAGAACGCCGTCAGGGATCTCGTGTCGTTCCTGCCAGTGCTGGCCTACGACGGCGCGAATATGACTCAAATAGACGCGGGCAGCATTCTGGATATCGCGATGGCAGGCACCTCAGCTACTCTGCTGGCCCGCAAGTGGGAAAGCGCACTGTTGGTGAACGTGGACAACGACACTCTGCGCCGGGTCCTTGATAACAAGGAGGCGATGGCCGCTGTCGAACGCATAGAGGGCTGGCGTGCGCTTGGCGACAACATCATCGAAACCATCATCAACAAGAGCGAGAAGGTCAAGGAGCTCAAGAACAAAGCCAAAGATAAGGAACTGAGCGAGAAACAGAAAACGCAACTCACCGAGGAGCAGAAGGAATACAAGTCCAAGCGCAAGCTCGTGCAGGAAAAGCTGATCAAGTTCGCAACGCGCATCCCTGCATTCATGTACCTGACCGATTTTCGCGAGAACACGCTGCAAGACGTGATCACTAAGTTGGAGCCGGACTTGTTTCTGGCCGTCACTGGTCTGACGGTAAAGGACTTTCATCTTCTCGTGAACCTCAAGGTCTTCAATACCGAGCAGATGAACCAGGCGGTGTTTGCGTTCCGTCGCTACGAGGATGCCTCGCTACGGTACACTGGCATCGAGAGCCACGAAGGGCTCACACATTATGGGCTCTATGACACCGTCGTTGGAAGGGAGTAAGGCGCTAGCGGCGAAGAGATGACGACAGACCCGCACTGTGCCCAGACATATCCAGCTCTCATATTCCGGCACCGTTCGAGGTACGGAAGGCGCGAGGCGACTCTTCCATAAAGACGATCTGTTCGGAGATTTTGGCACTCACCAAGCTTAACTGGAATACTGCCGATTTCTGTTGCGGAGTATCAATAACGGTTAGTTTCGCTCGAAACGTAGGAGACGTGTTTAAGGAGTTTGACGAAACGTCAAGCTACCAACCCAGCAGGTTCTTTAGATTCTACACGTGATGAGACACTTCAGCGCATTGCCTAACACGATCAAGACATTAATTTTCACACTAGCAGAGTGACCACTATGGCTCAGCAGAAAAGTTTGAAGACTACCAAGGCCCGTGAGATCCAAGCGCCTAGCTTCAGCTTGGCCTCTCTGAACGACGAGTTTTTGAAGTTCTACTGGTACAACATGCCGGCAAGTGCTCGGGCTATGATCGGGAAAGAACGACCACAAACAGCATGGATCTTTGGTGCTGGCGCCTCCCACCATTTTGACCTAAATCCCTTTGGAGTTCCGGTTCCACTCGCGAATGGTTTCTTTAAGGCGTTTCACGCACTGCCCACTTCGGGCGGATTCAATGCACACGTAGGTCCATTGATTTCCTTTCTGGAACACTACAGGGGCGTCCGAGTCGATCGAGTCGGGGATTTCGACGAAAATATCGAGGATTTCATGACTTCAGTCGAGTCAGACATTGAAAAACTGAGGGCGCGGATGACTAAAGGTCGATTGACCCAGAGAGAAGTCTCCGCGAGGTTCTCGCTCGCTTCAGTCTTTTCGAACATGAACTTCATATTCGCAAATGTGCTGAACGAGGCGCAGAATGGCGCGCCTATGTCCCTCTATCGTCACTTGCTGGATATCTGTGGCCCCAACGATGCGTTCATAACGTTTAATTGGGATACGCTGCTCGACAGGGCTCTCGCAGACACTGGCGGATGGAGCCCAAACGCAGGTTACGGGATGAAGTTCAGGGCAGTTCTTGATGGTGGCTGGAGCGCCGCAGCCAAAGGTGCCCCACAATTCGAAACGCAATGGAAGCTTCTCAAGCTTCATGGTTCCACAAACTGGTTGATTCCGTACATGGCAATTAACTTTCAGACACTGGAATACGCACCGCTAATTAAGCAAGCTAGCAGTGTCTTTCTCTACTGGTACTCATCGATGCCCTACGCAACTCATCATTTTCGATGGAGAGGGGGATACGTTCCAACATGCTACTGTTATTATCCGCCCAATCTTCCAGCAAAGTATTTCCCTAACGCGCAGCTCCGAGTCGGGAAGGGGAAGGTGGCGATGAGGGTGAACCTTCGGATTTTTTCTCCTTTTGAAGAAGGGGCTGACGTTGGTGTGCCGTCTTCCCCTTTCTTGATCACTCCCGTACGACAAAAGAAATACGACATCTACAAGTCTGCTCTTGAGCATCTATGGGAACAAGCGGACACGACACTCATGACAGCGAAGCGCATTGTAGTTGTCGGATATTCATTCCCAAAGACTGACGTTAGACCACTGGGTCTTCTCCGGAACGTTCTTCGCAAGCGGGGCGCCGAAGTCGATCTGGAAGTCGTGGCCCCTGGAGTGGATTCGATTTTAGAGCGAATCGGAGACAGGGATCTAGCTAGAGCAAAGAGCGTGAAAGCATTCGATATGAAATTCGAAGCCTATATTGGAATGTTGGCACGTACAATCCCAGAAATGATGCGGCACGCCGCAAAGGAGAACAGAGAGGTCTTAAACTGGCTCGCGGTGCATTTTGGGATGATGCATTATGCCCTTCGTAAAGTAACGCCAAATGCACGATAGTACACAGGGATACTACCTAACTCACGAATCTACATTTCTCCACACGCACATCAACGTCTGATCATCGTCACGCGAGTGCGGGGGCGGGGGCTTTGACGTGAAGTTCACGCTCAATCAAACTTGAATTCAACTCAAGCGCAACGTCCTTCTGCAACTTTACTCAGCTCAACTTCACGCGAGCGTCAGCGCCCAGAGTGCAGCGTTTGCTCAACTCGGCTCCAAGTCAGCGCCTCAACAACTGTTTACTACTTTGTCAAGCGCTCTAAGGGTGCTCCATTCCCTCTTCCCGCCTCCGCCTTGACCCCGCCTCAACTCGCCTACTAGACTCCGACGGGGTGCTCCATGCGCAAACTAATCTGGATCCTATGTATCGCCGCCGCCTTCTCCGGCGCGGCTGCTGCCGACGAAGGTCATCATCACGAGGAGCTCACGCAGGAACAACTGGGCACGGTGCATTTTCCCGTGTCATGTACTCCGGAGGCGCAGAAGACATTCGAAAAGGGTGTCGCGCTGCTGCATTCGTTCTGGTACGAAGAGTCGGAGAAGACTTTTCTCGACGTCGAAAAGCAGGACCCGAAGTGCGCCATGGCGTACTGGGGCGAGGCCATGAGCCTGTGGCATCAGCTCTGGAATCAACCGGATGCACCAACCATCAAGCGGGCCTCGGCGGAACTGAAGAAGGCCGGCAAGATGAAGGCCGGGACGACTGCCCGCGAGCGCGATTACATCCTCGCCCTGAAGGCGTTCTATTCCAATAGCAAGAAAGCGGACCACGAAGCGCGAGCCCGGGTTTACTCCGCGGCCATGGAGAAGGTGTACTGGAAGTATCCGGACGACCACGAAGCGGCTGCTTTTTATGCGCTCTCGCTGCTGGCGTCTGAGCCCGACAACGACACCACGTTCGCCTACCGCAAGCAGGCCGGCGCCATCCTGGAGAAGCTTTTCGCCGCCGAGCCCAATCATCCCGGAGTTGTGCATTACCTGATCCACAGCTATGACAAGCCCCAATTGGCGCAACTTGGCCTGCAGGCCGCTCGCCGATACGCCCAGATCGCTCCCGCCGCTCCGCATGCGCTGCATATGCCGTCGCATATCTTTGCGCGACTCGGACTCTGGCAGGACGACATCAATTCGAATTTGGCGTCCATTGCGGCAACGCGCAAGACGGCGGCGATGCACATGGGCGGCGAAGGTCACCAGTTCCACGCCATGGATTTCCTCGTGTCCGCCTATATGCAGAGTGGACGGGAAGCCGATGCCCTCAAGGTAATCGAGGAAGTGAAAGCGATGCCGTCGATGAAAGATATGTACGGAACGGGATACGATCCTCGTGTCTACGCCCTGGTCGCGTTTCCCGCCCGCTACGCGTTGGAGATGCATCACTGGGCTGAAGCGGCCTCTTTGACGCCCGTTCCCGAGGCGCGGGCTGGGGATGCTTCCATTACCTACTGGGCGCGGGCGATTGGCGCCGCCCGCAGTGGCGACGTCGCGCAGGCACGCACTGATCTCTCACAGATTGACGCCATTCACAAAACTCTTCTGGATCAGAAGAAGAAAATGTTCGCCGCTGCCGTAGATCAGGATCGGAAGGAAGCGGCGGCTTGGCTGGATCACGCGGGAGGCAAGAACGACGATGCCGTTGCGGCCTTACGCGCTATTGCCGAAAAGCAGGAATCATCCGGAGACGAATCCGATGGCGGAATCCCTGCCCGGGAGATGCTTGCCGACATGCTGCTTGAGATGAAGCGTCCCGAGCAGGCGCTCGCAGAGTATAAGACTGGTTTGAAATTCTTCCCGAATCGCTTCAATAGCCTGTATGGCGCAGCCCAGGCGGCAGAGATGGCGGGACAAGCTTCCGAGGCAACGGAGTACTATGCCGTTCTCGTCAAAACTTGTGAAGGGTCGAGTTCAGAGCGTCCGGAACTGGCGAAGGCGAAGCAGGCGGTGGTAGCGCTGAAGTAGGACTTACTTTCCGATCCTCTGCAGGCGAAACAGCAGCGTGCCCCATCCCAGCTTGGCGCGCATTTGCACCGGCGTGTGACTTGGGTCCTCCGAATACCATACCCACACCTTGCCCTTGGACTTTAGCGGGCCGGAGGTGGCTTCGGCCGTTACCAGCACGGCCGGGAATGTTCCGGCTGGCACTTTGATCTGCTCGCGCTTGTCCACGGTGGCGCGGACGATCGTCGTTTTCCCATCACTGATCGGGAACTCGTAGCTGGCGCCCGGTTGCAGCGGCAGCGACTGCAGGTAGTAGAAGCCTGTAATCACGTCGGTGGCGCAGCCGGCAAGATCGTTCTCGACGTGCTTGGTCTCGCTGGTCTTCAGGTTTTTTTCATCGAGCGTGCTTTTTTTGCGCGCGTAATCGAAGTGGATCGACGTCTCGCGCTTGTGCGAGCCTTCCTCACTATGCTTGAAGATCGAGAGCGAGCAGAACGTCCGGGGATCGAAGCGCGATTCGAAATGGTCGTGCACAGGAAAGATGACGTTAACGGCTCCGGAGGATTCGGCGGACGCGGTGACCTTGCGTTCGCTTCCGGTGGTTTCCATTTTCATAACAGCGGTTCCGGCGGTAATCAAATGCCACTCCACTGAATAGACGTAGGTCCGTCCATCGGGAAAAGGATAGTTGCGAGGGGGAGGCACGATCTGCACGGGAGCAGGACCGATCGTTGTTGTGGCTGTAGGCGGGGACTGCTGCGCCGATAACACGGTCGCGATCAGCAGGGCGGTTACCATCCGGCAATAGCTGGGGAAGTGCACTCGTTCTGCGGTCCTTGTGTGGAGCGAAACCACCCGGCAGACTACCACAGCAGCTTCACGATCAGGACCGCCAGCACGACCGCGCATCCAATGCTTGCCTCGTATTCGCGGTGCTTCCGGTAGCGTGCGGAAGAGTACGCACTTTCCCGGCTTCCGTATGGGGTAAGCCGCGGCAACATGCGCGGCACGTGGCGGGCATAATCGTCGTACCCGGGGAACGTCTGCCGCAGGTAGCGTTCTTCGCCAGCGATGACCGGAACATAAATCACGGCGAACATCAGAAGCATGACCGCGACGATCCACCAACTTCGCGCCGCGATGGCGAAGCCGCCGGCAAGCATGAGCGAGCCGAGGTACAGAGGATTGCGCGTGTAGGCATAGGGGCCGCTGATGGTGAGCTGCTTGTCTTTTTGCACGTGGCCGGAAGCCAGTCCGCGCAAAACCAGCCCGGGAAGCAACACCAGTGTGCCCGCGATGAGCGAAGTTCGCGTTGGCCGCGCCAGCCAGATGTAGACCACTGCAAAAATAAATCCCAAGGGCACGCGGATGCGACGAGCCACGCGCGACCAGGTGTCGCCAGCGGTTGGCGGGGGTTGCGATCCGGGTTGTGAAACTTCATTTACTTTCGTCATTCACTCTGGTTCTGCAAGACGAGTTTCCGCGATAGGACTCTGCAACAGCTTCCGGGCCGCCGCCACAACTTCATCGACGGTGATTCTGAGCAGCCCCTGTTCCGGCTCGCGGTGCCGGGTGTGATCGGTCAAACTGCTCGCGCTTCGGAGCACACTTGATCGCGTTCCGAAGGGGCCATTGCGCGCCGGATCTGTAGGACCGAAAATTGCCACTACTGGAATTTTCAAAGCGGCCGCCAGGTGCATCGGTCCGGTATCGCCTCCGATGAGGAGACGAGCGCGGCGCGTGAGCGCGATTAACTCGGAAAGCGAACATGAGATTTTTCGCGCCGTCCCCTCGCCACCGGCTTCCACGGCCGCGGCCAGCTCCTCTTCTCCCGGCCCGTAGTTTATGAACGAACACAATCCATCTTTGGCCAGTTGCTTCGCAACCTGTCCGTAACGCTCGGCCGGCCACCGCTTCGCTCCCCAGCCCGCGCCGGGATTGAGAATCGCGAAGTCGTTCCCCTCCGCCGCCAAGCCAGAAATCTTGTTCTCCGCATCCGGGTCCGCGGGAAACTCTATCCGAGGTTCTACCATCCGTGTTGGGATGATCGCTCCCGCTAACGCGAGCGCCTGCTCCACCACATGAGCGCCGTTCGGCAACACGCTTCGTGTGTAAAACATGCTGGCAGCGTTCTCCCGCGGTTGTGTGCTCCCATAGACAATGGGCGCGCCCGACCAGCGTGCCAACAATGCCGAACGGACCGCGCCCTGAAAATCAATTACCGCGTCGTATTGAATTCCGCGTAACTGACTCAAGCCCACGGCCATCTGTTGCCAGGTGTTGAACGAGAACGGCGCGTGGCGCCATTCCGACGTGTTGACGGAATGGACTCGGTCTACCAGGGGGCGCTGCCGAGAGCGCGGACCCGATCTCGGATAGCGCAGCGTGCAAAGCAGTTCCGCCCAGCGTTCTTCGATAAGCCATCCCAAGGTCGCTTGAGGAAAAGCCTGGCGCAACGCGGCGGCGGCGGGCAGCGTGTGGATAATGTCTCCCATGGCGCTTAGGCGCACGATGAGCAGGCTATCGAATCGCGGAGCGCCGGATCGGGGAGAAAAGGAGTCGGTCATCCTGACCCCCTCACGGTTTTCGCGGTCCCACCCGCGAGCGGGAGCGCGAGCGAATGATCTCGGTGGCCGAGTGATTCTTGGGATCACCGACGATGACCACCCGGCCTCCACAGGCTTCGACCTCATCGCGCTCGGGGACGCTCTCCACCGTGTAGTCGGTACCCTTGGCATGAAAATCGGGAGTGATTTCGCGGATGATAGCGCGCACGTCTTTTTCCGGAAAAACTACGACGGCGTCCACGTCCGCCAGCGAAGCGAGAATTTCCGCGCGTTCTTCGGCGGGCATCACTGGCCGCCCTTCGCCCTTCAACGCGCGCACGGAAGCATCTGCATTCACCGCAACAATCAGTTTGCCGCCGAGATCCCGAGCCGCATGCAGGTAACGTACGTGACCAACATGCAGCAGATCGAAAACACCGTTGGCCAGCGTGATGCGATCGCCAGCACGCCGCCAATTCGCCACACGTTGCTGAAGTTCGTCGCGCGAGACAATCTTCTGATGGAGTGATGTGCTCAATGTCCTCGATTTATCAGGATACGGAAAAAACATCGGCTTCGGATAAGGGCATCGCCTCAGCGACGCCGAAAGTTTGCAAACCAGATGCCGCTTCAGGGGCTGGGCATCGAAAATCCCGTTCGGCCTCAGCGCCTAAAGGCGCTTTCTAATTCGGCGCTCCCGGCACGCCGGAAGGCGTGCCCGGATACGATCCGCCCGGATACGAACGGTCCCGCGTCTCGAGCTAATGCTCTCGAGCGACGGGCGGCGTCTTATCGAGCGCCTCTAATAACTCCTGCTGGCTGACGGTAGCCGTGCCGCGCTTCATGACTACGATGCCGCCGGCGTAGTTTGCCAGGTGCGCTGCCTCTTCGGTGGTTGCGCCCGCGGCCAGCGCGGCAGTGAAGGTCGCGATGACGGTATCGCCGGCGCCAGTCACGTCGGCAACTTCATCGCTGCCATGGATCGGAATATCGATCGGCTTGTGGCGTCGCGGGAAAGCCACCATGCCATCTTTACCGCGCGTGATCAGCAACGACTCCAAATTCATCTCGCCTGCAATCTGGTCGCCGGCAGCCAGAAGGCGCTCCCAATCGTTGCCGATGCGGATGCCGAGAACTTCTTCCACCTCGGATTCATTCGGGGTTGCGGCGGTGACGCCGGAAAACTCCAGCATGCGATGGCGCGAGTCGAGCGTTACGGGAACCTTGTCCAGCCAGCGCTTTTCCCGAATTACATTCAGCAGGGTTGGCGTGGCGGCGCCGTATCCGTAGTCGGAAATCAGCAGCGCATCGGAAGCCCGGGAATATTCGCGGGCGGCAAGTACGAGCTCACGACGCAGATGGCCATTGGGGCCTTCACTGGGTTCGCGGTCAAGGCGCACGACCTGTTGTCCGGCGGTGTGCGCGAATCCGGCCAGGATGCGCGTTTTGGTCACGGTTGTGTAACTCTTGTCCTTCAAAACTCCGCTAACCGGAATACGTTTGTGGCGGAAAGCGCGAAGCAATAGCTTGCCCGGCTCGTCGTCACCCACGAGCCCAACCGGCAAGACGTTGACTCCGAGATCCGCCAGGTTGTAGATCGCATTGGCGCCTCCGCCGGGAACGATCTTGCGATCGCGGTGTTTCAAAATCAGCACGGGAGCTTCGCGCGAGACGCGAGATATCTCGCCGAACACGAACTCGTCGGCGACCAGATCGGCGAGGACGGTTACCGTCAGCTTGGGAAAGGATTCGACAATCTTCCGCAGGCGGTCGTTTTCTTTAATATGCTTGGTCATCAATTATCAGTTCAGGTGGTGCAATTCAAGATTTTCTCACGAACCGGGCTTCCGGTCCGTGATTCTTGCGAAAATGGCATCCACAACCTCGGCGGGACGGTCAATCGTGAGCCTGAGTTCGGCGACGGCGAGTGGTTCGAGGCAGTGCTGTTCAGGGGCGAGGTTGATAGCGTCCTTTTCCGTTGTCAGGAACCCACCTGCCTGCAGGTCGCGGCGCGCGCTGATAAGGCGGTGAATGTCGTCCAGGTCATAAGCATGGTGGTCGCGAAAGATGATTTCTGCTGCGGCAGTGACTCCGGCGGCGCGCACCTCGGCAAAGAACTGTTCGGGCCTCGCAATACCGCAGAAGACAATCGGAGCAGCTGGCGCGGCGGGCATCGAGATGTCTCGTGTCATTCGCCAGATAAGTTTCCCTTGCCGTGCGAGGGCTTCGATCGTCAATTCGTGCACAGAAAACTTCTGCCCGGGAAAATCTTTGGGTAGCACGATCGCATCCGCCCGTTGCAGAGACGAAATCGGCTCGCGCAGGCGCCCCGAGGGCAGCAGCCTGTCGTCAAAGTCGCGCTCCGTCATCAGGACAATATCGAAGTCCCGGGCCAGGGAGCGATGCTGAAAGCCGTCGTCGAGGACGTGCAACTGCGGCTGGAATTTCTGCTCCGCGACTCGGCCCGCGGCATAACGGCTTTCACCGACGATAACCGGAACGCCAAGCCGGCGAGCGATCAGCAGCGGCTCATCACCGAAGTCGGCGGCGTTGCCATCGGCCTCAACGACCAAAACGCCGCGAGTTTTGCGCCGATATCCGCGCGCGAGCACATCGAAACGAATCGAGCGCGCCTTCAGCAGTGTGCCGAGTGCAATCACGAACGGCGTCTTGCCCGAGCCGCCTACGGACAGATTCCCGACGCTGACCACGGGTCGCTCCAGCCGCCGGGAAGGCAGCACGCCGCGATCGAACAGCGTGTTCCGCAGAGAGGTGGCGGCACCGTAGAGTCCGGTGAGCGGATTCATACCGGGCCCTCGCTCGACTCTTCCCCCATCAGCCGGAGGAGTGCCGAGACCGTCTGCACCGTAGCACCGCGCTGCGATTCGAGCGCCGCCAGCGCGTTTCGGCCGAGCGTCGCACGTTCGTTGACGTTTTCGATCAGCTCCATGAAGACCAGGGGCAGCTCCGCTACTCCAACGATGCGCACCGCATTGCAGCTGGCAAAAAAATTCACGACGTCGCGAAAATTCTCGTAGTGGTTGCCGGTCACGATGGGAACGCCATGGAGCGCGGGCTCGAGAATATTGTGTCCACCGCGCGGCACCAGGCTGCCACCAACGAACGCGACGGTGGCCAGCGAATAGAGCGCCGCCAACTCCCCGATACTATCGACCAGAAACACTCCGCCAGCGAGCGGTTCGCCGCTCCACAAGGAACGCCGCAACATCCGGAAGCCGAGTTTCTCGACGAGCGCTGCAACTTCGGGAAACCGCTCGGGATGGCGTGGTGCAAGGATCATCACGGCCTTCGAATGATTGGCCAGGATGTTGCGAAACGCCGAAAGCAGAGAGCCTTCTTCGTCCTCGAGCGTGCTGCCACACACCAGAACCGGGCTGGCTCCAGAGCGGACGAAGCTCTCACGAAGGCTAGCAACGATCCGAGGCGATGGCGGAGGAGCCACATCGAATTTCAGGTTGCCGGCGACCCTAACGTTCGATTCCGGCGCGCCAATTTCTATGAGACGCTTCCGGTCTTCCTCCGTCTGAGCCAAAAAAACATCAACGTTCGCGAGCGTCTTCTCCAGCAATTTCGGCAGCCAGAACCGGAACCGCTTGTAGCCGGGAAACGAGCGGTCAGAAATGCGGCAGTTGATAACAGCGATGCGAGTCCCGCTGCGCTTGGCAAGCCGGAGAAAATTTGGCCAGAATTCTGTCTCAGCGACGACCACGAGGTCCGGCCGGAGAGCGTCGAGGTAGGGCTGGACGGCGAAGGCGAAGTCCAAGGGGAAATAGAAAACGTTCTCCGCGCCGAATCGCTGGGCCGCGAGTTTCTGCCCGGTGCTGGTGGTCGTTGAAACCAGTACGCGATGGGACGGAAATTTCTGTCGCAGCGCCTCGACGACTGCGCTCGATGCCACCACCTCGCCCACCGAAACCGCATGCACCCAGATTGCCGGTTTCTCGCCGCGGCCAGCGAGAGCGGCCGGAACGGCGCCGAACCTCTGTCGTAACCCTGCCCGATACTTGCCGTGCCTCATCATCTGCAGCAGCCAGTAGGGCAGCGTCAGCACCAGGAAAAAAGCGAGCAGCGCACTGTAGAATGCGTACATGAAAGAAGCCCCATTCTAAATGGGGAGCGAAAATCCCATCTTCGATGGCGACAGTACAGCTCGTTTTGCGCTGACGGCATCCTATAATTCACCTATGCACAATGCAGGTAGGCGAGAATTACTTCGCGCGCCGATGCCTCCAGTCCCGCGTTTTGCGGCAGTCTCTGTTTTTGTGTTGTTCTGCTGCCTGGGCGCGATTGCGGCCAAAGAGTTTGTGATGCCCGCGGCGCAGCCCGCCCGCACCTACCCGGCACACGACGACCACCCCATGGAAAAAATTGTGGTCGCAGTCGATCCCTACGACGTCGAGGACAAAGCTTCGATCTTCAGTGTCAACTATCGCAATCATGGTTACATGCCGGTCTTCTTCGTAATCACGAACGACGGTGATCAGCCCGTCTCGCTCGTCGGCATGAAGGCGCAGTTGAATACCAAAGACCGCAACAAGCTGCTCCCCTCCACCACGGACGATCTGGTGCGCCGGCTCTCGCATCCTTCGCGGAACGACAGGCCGAATACGCTGCCGATTCCGCTGCCGCGAAAAGAGGTCAAAGGAGGAGTGGACCGCAAGACGTGGGACGAAATTGAGCAGGCTCAGTTTGGCGCTAAGGCCGTCGAACCGCATTCCACGGCGCGCGGCTTTCTGTTCTTCGATATCGCCGACATCTCGAATCCGCTGGCCGGCGCCAGCTTCTACCTGACGGGAGTTCATGACGCCAAGGGCAATGAGCTGATGTATTTCGAAATTCCGATGGAGAAGTACCTGAGCGCGCCGGAAGCGAAGAGGCCGTGAACATCCCTTCCATGGAACGGACGGGCGTCCTCGCCCGTCCGCGATGGCGCTGACGGAATCCGAGGTCGGTATCGTAGCCGGGCGGGGACGCCCGGCTCTCCACTGCCGCGCCAGATATAATCTCCCGATATGGCGACTACTCCAGCCATCTCCGAGGATTTACTCGCGAAATATGAGCCGGTCATCGGACTCGAAGTCCACGTCCAACTACTGACAGCGTCGAAAATCTTTTGCTCATGCTCTACTCGCTTTGGCGATCCGCCAAACACGAACGTGTGCCCGGTGTGTCTGGGACTTCCGGGAGCTTTACCGGTGCTGAACCGGAAGGCGGTGGAATTCGCGGCTCTGGCGGCGATGGCTTTGGAGTGCCGTATCAACGAAGTTTCCATCTTTGCGCGGAAAAATTATTTTTATCCTGACCTGCCGAAGGGCTACCAGATCTCGCAGTATGACAAGCCGCTGGCGGAGTTCGGATTCATCGAAATCGACTTGCACGAAAGGACGACGACTGGCCGCAAAAAGAAAATCGGCATTACCCGCCTGCACCTCGAAGAAGACGCGGGCAAGAGCCTGCACGAGGGCTTCGCCGACGCTGCCTCGAAGACTGCCATCGATCTCAATCGGACCGGCGTGCCTCTCGCCGAAATCGTCAGCGAACCCGACATGCGATCGCCCGAGGACGCTTACGAATACCTCACACGGCTCAAAGAAATCATCCTCTACACCGGCGTCAGCGACTGCAACATGGAAGAAGGTTCGCTGCGCTGCGACGCGAACATCAGCGTGCGGCCTCGCGGACAGAAAGAATTCGGCACGAAAACCGAGGTCAAGAACGTCAACTCGTTCCGCTTCATCAAGCAGGCGCTGGAGTACGAGATTGAGCGCCACATCGGCGTCATCGAAGCCGGTGGCAGCATCACGCAGGAAACGCGCCTCTACAACTCGCACGAAGGCAAGACTTACGGCATGCGCTCGAAAGAGCAGGCGCATGATTACCGGTATTTTCCCGAGCCCGATTTGCTTCCCCTGGTGGTGGATGAGAAATGGCAAGCTGCAATCCGCGCCAGCCTGCCCGAGCTTCCGGAAGCGCGCCGCCAGCGGATGATGCAGGAGTACGGGATCACCGCGGGCGACGCCCACACGCTGACGCTGACGCGAGCGCTGGCCGACCAGTTCGAGTCCGCGGCGCGCACGGCCAAGAATCCGAAGCGCGTTGCCAATCTGGTGCAGAGCGAATTGCTCGGACGTCTGAAAGCGTACGGCCTCGAACTCGAGCAGTCGCCAATTTCGATGGCCGGGGTTACGGCCTCGGCCGATCTCGTCGAGTCGGGCGCAATCTCGGGCAAGATGCTCAAAGATCTTTATGACCTCTCGTTCGAACGCAACCAGGACTTCCCATCTGTTTACGAAGCGCAGGGGCGTCCCGAACAGTCGCGGGACACCTCGGCTCTGGAGAAAATCGCAGATGAAATCATCGCAGCGAATCCGAAGCAGGTGGAGCAATATCGCGCGGGCAAGAAGACCATGCTCGGATTCTTCGTGGGGCAGGTGATGAAAGCGTCGAAGGGCCAGGCCAATCCCCAGTTAGTGAACGAAGTCTTGGCCAAGAAGCTGGACGCCCAATAATTTCCTGTAAAGACCCGGCTCTCTACAAGAGAACTACTTTACTGCGCCCGCGTTCTTTAGCACTTGTTCCGCATAGTAATTCGTGACTTTGGCGTCGTCGCGGAGGGTCTCGTAGTACGCCGCTTTCAACAACTGCTCGCGGCGGTCGCGCAATTGCTGGCGGATCGCCTGCTGCACCCGCGGATCATTCAAGTCTCTTTGGCCCGCCGGCTCCTTCGAAATCAATTTCACGATCATGTAGCCTACGGGCTGGTGATTGGTCGGGTTGAGCATGGGAATCACGGGCGTGTACTGCCCCGCTTTAAGCTTCATCACCGCGTCGCGGGTTGCCGGATCGGCGTTTTTCAGCGCGGATTCGGGCGCCATTCCCAAATCCCCGCCGTTGTTGCTGGTCTCCGGGTCTTCCGAATAATTCATCGCCATCGTAGCGAAATCGTCGCCGCTATCGAGGCGGTTGGCGATCGTCTGGATCTTCTTGCCCGCCTCGACAGCGTTCTGCGCTTTGCTGTTCTGCAGGTTGTGCACCTGTACGTTGCCCGCTCCGGAAACCACAATTTTCGCCAAATGGTACTGCGCTTCAATCAGGTTGAACTCGGCCTTGTGATCGTTGTAGTAGCCGGAAACATCCTGGTCGGTGATGTTGATGCGCGACGTAATTTCCTTGTTCAACACCTTGTCGCGGGTAAGGGAGCGCCGCAGGTCGCGCTTGAAGTCATCGAGCGTTATTTTTTTGTCCTGCAGGCGCTTGTTAAATTCTTCGGCGGTGTAAGGTGACTTGATTTCGTTCAACTTGCGGTCCACTTCTTCGTCGGTTGCCAGCAGCCCGAGCTTCTCCGCTCGCTGCATGAGGATTTCCGTCTCGATCAGCTCATTCAGAATGCTTAGCCGAAGGCTCACCGCCTGCTCGCCCGCCGGCTGCTGATCGGAGCCCGCCGTCTGGTTGGAGTAATACTTGTCAACTTCGCTGCGATAAATCTTCCGCCCATTGACCGAAGCCATGACGTCGCCGCCGCTGCTGTTGCGGTTACAAGCCGATAGCCCGAGCAACAGAAACGCGCTGACCATGACCAGGCCCGCTCGCGCAAAGCAGTTACGATTTTTCAAGTTCTTCCCTCCGCCACAGACGGCGAGTCAATCCTACGGCGTCAATCCCAGGAGATGCGCGGAACGCAAGCGATCTAAAAACCGATTTAACAATAATGACAGCTCACTTCGATGGCGCAGCCGGTGGAGTCTTGGCTTCCGCTGCGGCAGGCTTGTGCTCCGGAGGCGCAACGCCGGCATCCTTCAGCGCCTGGTCCAGGGCAAGTCGTATCTCGTCCGCAGGCACGGCTCCATCCAGTTTCCGTCCACTGATAAACATCGTCGGAGTTGCGTCCACTCCGACGGTTTCTCCCTCGTGCATCGAAGCGCGCACGGCCTTCTCATCCTGCGCCTTGACGCAAGCCTGCAATTTCGCAACGTCGAGATTATGCTTTTGAGCCTGCAGAGTGGCCAGCTTATCGAGTTCCGCATCCTGGCCGTCGCGTCCTTTTTCGCCGCTGATCGCCTGCTGATTGCCGTGCAGGTAATCGACGTAGTCCCAGTAGGCGTCACCTTTCTGCGCGCCCAGGCAATTGGCGTTCACCGCCGCATGCACCGCCCATGGGTGAATTTCTTCGAGCGGGTAATCCTTGTAGATGAAGAGGACGCGATCTCCGTATTCCTTGAAAAGGCCGGGGAAAAGGGCCTGGTGCATGCGCGAACAGAATGGACACTCGAAATCGTCATAGTTGACGACCGTCACTTTGGCATCTTTGTTGCCGCGCGTCGGACGCCCGCTGACGTCAATCTTCGCCATGATCGCAGCGTACGGATCAATGGTCAGGTCCAGCTTGGTTAAGCGCACCAGCGTCGTGTGGTCGCGGGAGAGCAGGAACTCGAAGTCCTGTTTTTTATGGGGACTGGCAAACGTAACCGTCAGCGCGTCATAGTTCGCAAACTCGCTCGACCGGAGCGGCCCCAAGATCACTTTCACGTCGGGTGGGAGGGAATAATGCACCCGCACTTGCCGCTCGATCCCTCGCTTGATGTCCGCAGGAGGAGCAGAAGTAGAAGGAGGGGACTGAGCCGAACAGCCAAGACAAATCAGTAAAAGAACCAGAAACGCGCGCCGCACCATCATCAATAGAAACCACCTGAGCATGATCAAACGCTTGATTATCTCATGGCAGGAAGGCACCCTGGGTGGTCCCTGCTCTTGCGTGCGTCCGCTTTGCCGTGCTCCTCAGTTATCCTTTGGCCGATGCCAGTCCTTTACCGCAAACGCTCCGCGTCCGCCGGTTGCTGGCGATCGCTCTCTTCGTTCGTATCGTCACCGCTAAGGTCGTCGCATCTTTGTCCATGCCTTCTCGCTCATCCTACAGAGCGTACGGATATCTTCCCCATTCGCAAAGCCCCGTCAATCCATCCCTGGTTCAGATTCCTCTGCAGAGCCGAAAAATGTTTACCCGCCTCGCGAAGATGGGGCAGTACGCTCTGGCGGCGGCCGCCTGCGTATAATGCGAATGCTGGTAGGAGCGACCATGACGCTCTGGGCACTGGTCATCGCCTCCGTGGTTTACCCGCTGCTCGCACACGTTGACGTTGCACGCGGAAAAAACGTTGGCGATGTCATGACGGAGATACGAATCGAACGAACGGTGTACATCTCGCCAGATTGGTGCGCCAACGCTGAAATTGGAAAAACCTACCCGGCGCAGATCGACAAGGGCCGCACCACCGTCCGGCTACGGGTGGGCCAGAGCACATGCAAATACCACATCGTAGACACGCGCCCTTTTCTTAGGCGTACCCCTTCGCCAGATTTGCGATGAGAAGGTTGATTTCAATGACAATGTTCGGCTCCTATCTCCCGAGCCTTGGCTTGGTTTGACATCCACCCACCCTGCCACGAGATCAGCCGCCCGAGTCGGGGCGGCTTTTCGTTGCATCACGCGGAGGGCAGGGGGCACGATGGTTGTTGTCATCAATGACATTAACGACGTGGTTATCAGAGATGCGATTTTACGGCAGTCAGGACGGATAGCCTCGCTTTTGAAATGACTCAGGGGGCAATTAATGAGAATCAAGAGTCTAAAACGGAACTTACGGGATGCGGCTGATTCGCCTTGCCTGACTAATCGCTTGGAATTGGGTTCGCGGCGTTCGCCGTGGCAGTCGTGTTGGCGACTGCTCGGTAACGGGTAAGGCGGGGGAAAAATGGCGCGACTTCCAGCGGCATCTTTCCGCGCGCCGAGCTGATGGCCACCGGCGTGGTCTTGATCAATTCCGCATGGTCATCCCAGGGGTTGAGCTTGACGCGTCCTCCCAGAGGCAGGGCTGCGATCTGGTCCAGTTGGTTGGGATCGAGCGCCGGAGCAGAGTTCATCAGCGCCGACATGCGATCCACGCCGCCCTTATGGTTGGTGAAGCCAGTGCCCAGGTGGGGAGTCAGCAACGCGGAAAGCGCCGGGCCCCGCGCCGCTAGCTCGCGCAGGAATAGTCCTGGTGTATTCAGCTTCTGGGCGTACGGTGAATTCTTCAGCAGATCGAGAGCTTTCTTGTCGGCTGCCGTCTCCTCCTCGGGAAGGTGCCGGAAGCCCAGGTTCTGGTAGATGGATTCGTCGGAGAACAACATGCGATCGTAGAAGGCGTACTTACTGCCCAGGTTGTGTCCCAGGATGATGTGGGCCAGTTCGCGCGAAAGCACCATGGCCAGGCTGGCTTCATCCGGGAGCACGTCCACCAGGCCGCGGCTTACCACGATGGTGTTGCCGGCGCTGAACGTCTCCAGTGGCAAAGTCAGCATCACACGGACGCGCACCGGGCCCGGCAGTTCAATGTTGTTGGTGGTGAGCAAATTGTTGACCACGGTCTCCAGCACCTTGTCCACTTCACCCTCGGGAGCGAGCAGGCCGGCATGCTGTAGCCGCTCGATCACGTTGTCTCCCGCCTGCTGCTGCCATTGCCACTGCGCTTCGAGCGGAGAAGCATCCTGCGCCGCCGCGCTTTCGTCCTTCACCGTGGAGTCAACCAGCACTTGGGTCAATTCGCTGTCCGGGGCGCCCTTGGTCAGGTCATAACCCCAGAGCCGGGTCTGGGCCTTGAAGGCTATTTTGTCTTTCGAAATGTCTCTCGAATCGTGGCTGAAATCGCCTTCCTCGCTGTAGATGTAAGCTGGTACCCAGTAGCCCGGGATCAGGTTCAAGCGCCAGCTATCCAAGTGGAAGAAGTAAGCGTTGCGGGGGCGCGGCTCATAAGTGCCATTGAGGCGGACAATGTTGTAGTCCTGGTCTTCTACCCAAATTCGGCCACGGAAGCGGCCATTGCCAGTGCCCCTTTTGGCGGACACGTCGAAGACGATACAGCGGACATCACCCAGGAACTCGCGCTGCACGTACTTGAAATCGTAGATGCGGCGATTGAAGTCGCGGTCGGCGTAAATCATCCATGAGAAGCCCAGGGGTTTGTACTGGAACTTAAACAACCTGGTGAAGCCGCCCAACAGGTGGCTCTCAAAGCTGGTGTCTTTGGAGAAATAGTCGCGGCGGTCCACGTTTTCGCCCAGATCCATGCGGCCGAGGAAGTAATGGTCTTGCACCGGCGCCGGGCCCAGTTGCCGGTCGAACTTCAAGTTTTGCAGATAGGTCTCAACCAACGGAGTGCGGGTCTTCAGCATTGTCATCAGCGCGTGCTCGCGCTCGACCGCGCGGTCCACCACCTGGTCCATCGTAGTCGACGGCGTAGACGGTGCCGAGGCGGGCGCGGGGCTCGGGGATGCTGCCGGGTAAGCCGACTGCTGCGCGTTCGCGCTCAGTTTGAGCAAGAGGAAAGCGAGAATCACCCAGTGCCGAATATGCATAAGTCAACCGAAGTCGAGGTTTCGTTTTTCCCTTCGGCCAGTATTTCGTTCAGTAATTCAAAAAGCGGCGGCTCGGTGGCGGTCGTGCTCAAGTTCGTCGTCACCCGCCGGTTGCTTGCTTGGGGCGTGCTCAGATCAGCAACCGGCGGGTGTTTGTGTTTCCTTAACGTGAGTGGTGCAGGCCTAGGGCCAATGTCGAGCGGCGAATGGAAATTTTCTTAACTGCATTATTTGTTAGGGAGTTAGGAAAGACATAGCAGCTCGGACAGACGGCGATTCGCAAGCCTCCGGTGGCCGGGTTTCACCAGTGTGGTGCTTTTCAGCCACGGGTTCGAAGCCGGTCGCGACCCTCAGTTTGGCAAATCCGGAGCCCGGAAAACAATCGGAAGAGTTTCCGTGAACTTCGATGCAACCGATGTTAATTGCAATGGGGTGCGTATCCTCGGCGAGAAAGTCTCCGTTGCCGTTCTAGGTTGCGGTGATTGTGGTCGAGCCTGCACTCAACGCCGCAGTGGCGGTAGTAGCTTTGCCCACGGTTGAGGGTTACCGTGGCCAAGAGGGTCGAACCCGCGGTGAGCTGCCGGGGCGACATGGCCTGCGATTAACCCCGCGCAGTGGGCCTCGCGTCCACAGCCAGCACCCATCCCGCGATTGCGCCCAAGAGAAGATCGGACCACAGCGTTTCCCAGAAGTGGCTGTAGGCTACAGACGCGGGCATCAGCGGGTTGGGCATGAGCAGCGCGAAGCTCCATACTCCGAATAGCGCCGCGATGATGCCCGCGGTTTCAATTCTCCTGGTGTTCAACATCCTGACCACGGGATAGGCGAATAGCGCCCATAGGAGTCCCCGTCCGAACTGAAACGGCAGCATCCACGGCGTTCCCGTCACGGTAGAGCGCATTCCCTGGTAGAGGCTTTTTAGCTCCGTTGTTCCGGAGTAGTACAGGCGCAATTCGGGATTCTGCCAAGCCACGTAATATCCGAACAGGTAATAGAGCGCCACGTACACGATGGCAAGAATGCCAAAACGGGCAGCCTGGCTCTTCATTGTAAGAACGCGCTCGGCGTGCGGCTGCTCGGGCCCGCGTATTTTCCCCATGATCAGCACTGCCAGTGGAACAAACAGAACCGCGACTACCGCTCCCGTCACAAAGAGGTTCTTAATCAGCCCGGGCGGCATTTTCGCGCGCAAGTAAGCGATGCTTTCGATCTGGCTGATAAAGGTCATCAGGCCGTAGAACGTGAAGACCAGCGCCGCAATCAACTTCAGTCCGCGCCAGCGCGAGTTCTGGATGATCCCGGCACTCACCAGCGAAACCAGGAACGTATAGGCCAGGAGTGGTCTGAGCAACGAAGCGGCCGGTTGCGCCTGAGCCGCTGGAGTGGACGGCGCCTGTGCCATGCCAGCCAGGTTAATGGCAATCATGAAAACAATGATCAGAACCAGGGTGAGGACAAGGACCCGTAATGCGAACACGGTTGCAGCTTTCATCGCCGACCTCGCAGGGACGCAATTGCGTTGCTAGTGTGTACTCGGAAACGATTGCGGCTACGGTGAATTGCAACGCCATGGGACGTGATCACCACGCATCGCGATGTTGCCGAAATAGGTCGATTTCGGAGCTACTTTCCCAATCTCTGTTACGCTCGCGTCCTTTAAACGCGTTTCCGCAGCAACTGTTCGGCAGTCAACATCTGATTCATCGAGCCGGAGCGGAATCCCTCCAGGTCGAGGGTTACGAATTTGAATCCAAGTCCTTTGAACACGGCGGTGAACTCGCGGGCCATCTCAGCGGTCAAAGCGCGGGGGAGTTCTTCGCGCGCAATCTCAATGCGTACGATCTCCCCGTGATCGCGCACGCGGAATTGCCGGAATCCCATGGCCCGTAGCGCCTCTTCTCCGCGTTCGATCACACTCAGCGCTTCGGGCGTAACTGCGCGTCCATATTCCATGCGGGAAGAAAGGCAGGCGGAGGCCGGCTTGTCCCACACCCGCAAGTCCGCCTGCCGCGCCAGTTCCCGGATTTCGGCTTTCTGTAGACCGGCTTCGAGCAGCGGAGCCAGAACATGATGCTGGCGCGCCGCCTGCTGCCCGGGGCGAAAATCGCCCTCGTCGTCAGCATTCACTCCGTAGGCGATGGCGTCGAATCTGCGGGCCTCGCGGTAGCGCTCGAGCACGGTGAACAATTCGTCCTTGCAGTGAAAACAGCGCATGGCATCGTTGCGGATGTAGGCGGGATTTTCCAGTTCCCGCGTTTCCACAACATCGACCGGAATTTCAAGCTCGTGCGCAAAGGCGAGCGCGTCTTCGAGATGGGTGCGCGCCAAGCTGGCGGAATCGGCAATCACCGCGAGCATTTGGCCGCCAAGCACTCGATGCGCCGACCAGGCAAGAAACGCGGAGTCCACGCCGCCCGAATAAGCAACGATCAAACGAGCCCTACCGGCGAGAATCTGGCGTAGGCGTTCCGCTTTCTGATCGAGTGTGGGCGAAGTGTTCACTCCATCTATTATCCACGAAAAGAGTTCCCGGTTCTCAGGTCGCAACGGCGTCGAGCTGCGCTCGGCTGTCCGCTCCAGATCGGAAACCGGTTTTTCCGATCGCTGAAAGCCGAAATCAATTTTCCAGAATGACGTGGGCTAAGGCTTCTTCGGAAGTGTGGGTAATCGAGAGCGCGATGTTTTTCGTGCCGAGCCTGGCCGCGATGGCCGCCGCCTCGCCGTGGAATTGAATGGTCGGACGCTGCCCTTTCGGTCGCACCACTTCGATATCGCGCCACCGGACGCCGCGACTCCATCCCGTACCGAGCGCCTTCATCCCGGCTTCCTTGGCGGCGAAGCGCGCGGCATAGCTTTCAAAGCGCCGGGCTTTTCGTTCGCAGTAACGGATTTCGCCCTCGGTGAAAATGCGGCGAAGAAAGCGGTCGCCGAAGCGCTCGATGGTTTCGCGGATGCGAGGAACTTCGGCGATGTCCACCCCGGTGCCGAGAATCATGCAGACATTGTTAATTGGTTATTGGCATTTGGCAATTTGGCACTGAGTCGTGCTGGGGAGAGCCGTGCTCAGAAGAGATTGTCGCCGCGGTAGATCACCTGCCCATCGATCAGTCGCGCTTCGGCGAAGAGTCTGTGTGGGCGTGCCGGGCCTTCAGCGTCGATGTGAAGAACTTCGTGCCCATGAGCGACCAGCCAGTCCGAGACGATCATGCGATGGCAGCGAAAGTACACGCGCTCGGCGCACATGTACGCGTTCGGTGAGGCGCTCGCGATTTGGAGCAGTTCGGTTGC
>Ga0210403_10000637_pt1 | contig 35728 bp, 29 predicted proteins | sample IncBWC19MmetaG_FD_150863 | JGI IMG/M metagenome (GOLD analysis project Ga0210403, IMG submission 150863) | Forest soil microbial communities from Barre Woods Harvard Forest LTER site, Petersham, Massachusetts, United States - Inc-BW-C-19-M | ecosystem: Environmental > Terrestrial > Soil >...
GTACCGTTGCTCCCTTCCGGGCCTGGCGGGGTTCGCGGGACCTCGTTGCACGAAGCCCGAAGTTCCACGATTCGGCAGTCGCCATCTTCACGACTGCTTCCTAAATCTTAGCACACACTCCTTCCACTACCATTCATTGCCGTCGCATATCTCCGCCAGTGAAAAGCGGTTGTCTGCCGCAAACTTTCTTCGATCTCCTTCCTCGCCCGCATTGCTCACGAAAAGAAATTGTCGGCTGGCTAAAGTACGAAAATAAATTGTCATGCTGAGGGGCGCGCCGTTTGCGCCCCGAAGCACCTCAACTTTTTGGACTGTCGACCTTGTTTATCACGGCACATCCAACAACCATCTCTCGAGTCCGCACAGCCGATTCGTTACACTATTCTCGGTTGGAGTTCCTCCCCAACCGCCTGGCTTCCGCTCGCAGCGGAAGCCATGTCCGCGCGCCAGCGTAAGCTCACCTCACCGGGGGCCGCTCCCCACGTCACGGGGACACCACACCTGCACGCACGTGCAGCAGGAGGATTCTCATGAAAGCCGTTCTCTCTATAGTTTTAGTTTTCGCCCTGGCCGTTTCTGTCGTTCTCCCCACTCCCGTTTCCGCCGAGCCGCGCCAACTCATCCCGGGCACCGAAATTCATCTCACGCTCCTCACTCCCGTCAGCAGCTCCACCAGCCACGAAGGCGATCCCTTCATCGCCGTTCTCGCCCAACCCGTCGCCCTCGACAGCCGCATCCTTCTTCCAGCCGGCACTCGTATCCACGGAGTAGTCGGCACCATCCAGAAAGCCAAAAATTTCTCTCTCTTCCGCGGCCAGGCCTACATGAACCTCGCTTTCAAATCCATCGAACTCGACAGCCGCCTCGTCCCCGTCCAGATGAGCCTCATCGGCATCGGCCACCCGCGCATCGATTCCTACAGCACCGCGCGCCGCGACGTCAAAATCATCGAAGGCGAAGTGGTCCAGGAAAAACACGACTATAAAGGTGACGCCTACGGTATGGCAATCGGCGGCGGTGGCGGCACACTGATGGGCGTACTCTTCAGCAACGTCGCTCGCGGCACGGGTATCGGCCTCGCCGCCGGCGCCGTCTATGTCGCCGCCCGCAAGGGAAGGGAAGTCGAACTCCCCGCCCAAACCGGCCTGCTCGCCCGTCTCGACAGCGCCCTAACCGTCCCACTGCTCGCTGCCTCCAACGCCAACGATTCCCCGGGCCTCCCGGGATCCGAATCCGCTCTTCTCTTCTCAGCGCCCTCTGCGTCTCAGCGCCCTCTGCGTTAACTCTTTCTCTTTGCTAAAGGATTAATTCTTTCAAGGAGGGAAGGGCGTCGCGAGTTGCTCAGGTCGAACTCGCGGCGCCCATGAGGTTTCTGGCGGGCCATTATGAGGTACTTTCTTTGGAGGTCGATTCAAGACACTTCAGAGCAATCTTCTGTTACCCATCGCTCCTCAGAGTCTGTAATTTTCTTACTCCCCCTTAGTTGCAGGCCGCTTGCCAATCCATTTCAGCCAAATCCCATTGCAAACGCAGGCCTTACGTTCCGCCCCGAATTTCCATTCCTGCATGATCTTCACACCCGTGTCCCCTTCCGAAACACGCCACCCCCCACTCCACCTCTCCACCGAATTGCCATCCTTGTCATCCCGACCGGAGCAGTGGCGCAGTTTGCCGCTGCGGAGCTCGCAGTTTGCGTCCCGGGTGCCTCACCGGGACGGAGGGAGCACGGCAACCAATCAACCGATTCAAGATTCAATCCGCTGGGCTCCACCGTCGTTTGTTTCTCCCCCTCTCCCACCTATCCACTTTTCTTATCCATCCCATTTATTTTTCCTCTAGTCGAAATTCCTTTTTCCATTTGACGCTGCATTTCCCCTCGCGCTACCTTTACATTGTTAGTGATGTCCATTCCCAAAATGCCAATCTGGCGTTTAGCGCTCCCGATCAAGGAGATTCATGTCCACTGAACTGCGCAATTTTCTCTCTCTCCCCTACGACGAACTCGAAGACCTCAATCTCAAAGCCAAAGAGCAGCGCCAGAATCGCACTCCGGTCCATAAAATTCAGGAAGACCGCCTCAAATACCTCGCCAACGAAAAACGTATCAAGGCCATCACCGTCCTCTTCAGCGACCTTGAAGGCCGGCTCCATATGCTCGATTACGACAAAAAATTCCTCCTCAAGTCCTGGGACAACCTCACCTTCGACGGCTCTTCCATCCGCGGCTTCACTGCCCAGCGCGAAAGCGACCTGCGCCTCGGCATCGATTGGGGTTCCTTCTATTGGGCCCCCGCCGACTATTTCGGCAGCGGCAAAGTCCTCGTCTTCGGGGAAGTGATCGACAAGGACGGCTCGCCCTATTCCGCGGACATTCGCGGCGTCCTCAAAAGCTATGCCGAATCTCTGAATAAAAAAGAAGGCTACACACTTAACGCCGCCAACGAAATCGAAGGCTTCCTCTTCAATGGCCCCGACGCCGAGCGCCACTATCACGAAACCGGCAAGTTCGAATACGTCAACACCGGCGGCTACTATCACTCGCTCCCCGGCGACCCGCTCCGCACCTTCATCGACACCACCGCCGAAGTTCAGCGCGCCATGGGTTTCCAGAATGAAAAGGACCACCCGGAAGTCGCGCCCTCGCAATTCGAAATCAATTACAGCTATTCCGAAGTCGTCAACGCCGCCGACCAGATCCAACTCTACAAGCTGATCTGCCGCCAGGTCGCCAACAAAATGGGCCTCACCGCTTCCTTCCTCCCGAAGCCCGTTGTCGGCGTGAACGGCAGCGGCATGCACACCAACGTCTCCATCAGCGAAAACGGCAAGAATCTTTTCTGGGATCCTAAGGGAGAGGAAAAGCTCAGCAAGGCCGGCTGGTCCTTTATTGACCGCATCCTCACTCACGGCAACGACATCTGCCTGCTGCTCAACGCCAGCGTCAACGCCTACCGCCGCCTTGATCCGCACTTCGAAGCGCCCAACCAGATCAAGGCCTCGCCCGTCGATCGCGGCTCCATGATCCGCATCCCCATCGGCAACGAAAAGTCCATGCGCGTCGAAGTCCGCTCCGTCTCTCCGGACTCCAATCCCTATCTCGTCATGTATTCGATTTTCAAAACCGGCATCGACGGTGAAACATCGAAAATCAAGAATCTTCGCCAGGCCGAGCGCTATCTCCCCGACAACATCTACACCGCCATCGATCATTTCCAGAAAGCCGATTGGACCACCAAACTCCTCGGCGCCGACGTCAAAGGCCGCTACGCCGATCTCAAGCACGCCTCCGCCGACCGCTGCCCCCGTGCCCTCGGCACCTTCGTCAAAGCCCCCGAAGTCCAATACCATCACGAGGTCTACAACCAGTTCCTCTGGAACCTGTTCTAGATCCAACTCGCTATTTTGTATCTGTTATTTGTGTCGGGCCCGTCCGCCCCAAGCGGACGGCCTACTCTTCGACTTTCTCTTCTCTGCGTACTCTGCGCCTCAGCGCTCTCTGCGTTAATTCCTATTCTTCCCTTCGCTTCCTCTTATCCCTGTCCGCCCATTTCACTCCCCCGTCGAATTCGGATCAAACTCCTAATTTCTCCCCGCCCCCCAGTAGCCAACTACTCCTAACACTCTGAAATGGCACCCTTTACAACCATCCGGATCCTGTGCCGACAATCCCATTCCAGAGCCCCTCGCTCCCTGTCCGTTTCCTCGCCCCGCCGGTCTCAGTTCTGAGATTCCGGTCCTCCACCTGCCACTTTTCCCCGATCCCAGGCGGCATTGCCCCCTCTTCTGGTCCGTTCCTAACTTGGCTTTTGCCTCAACGTGTACTGACCACATTGCCGGTGTGTACAATACAGAACAGACGCCAGTTGTGCGCCTCCATAACATCTATCTGCGTGGGCCGCTCCCCTCCCTGCTCACCGATAACCTCTGGAACGGCCTCAGCGGCACGGGGTGTATGCATCTATGGCAAAACTTGCACAAGACGGCATCTGGTCCGCTCCCGGGGATTTCCCTCCCGATGGCGCCCATTCTCACCGAAGGCGTCCCCTTCGCGTCTTGTTCGTTCACCGTGAGGCCGAAGTAATTGACTCCTGCCTGCAAGAGCTGAAAAAGGGACAGTTCACCGTCACTTCCGATTTTGTCTTGAACGTCGCCCAACTCGCCCCACTCCAGCCGTCCCGTTTCTACGATGTCGTTCTCGTCGAATACCCGAGTCCCGGCTGCAAGGGACCCAAGGGTCTGCAGATTCTTTCTCAGATGGCAGTCGAGATTCCCGTCATCCTCCTGACCACCGCCCGCGAAATTCTGCCCTTCGAGGAGCTGAATCCGAGCGGCGCTTTCGAGTGCGTCCAACGCGAACACCTCGCCCAATTGCCCATGTCTGTCCGGCGGGCGCTGAATGAAAAGAAACTCCGCAAGGAGCTTGAGGATTCTCAAAAAGCCTTGCAGCACTCGCAATCCCTTTATCGCGCGCTGGTCGACAATCCGGCCTATGGAATATACCGTTGCAGCGCGGATGGCGAACTCCTCGACGTCAATCTCGCCCTCGTCACCATGTTGGGCTACGCCTCCAGAGATCAGCTTCTGGCCGCCAATAAAATCTCCGTAATCATCCCCGATATTCGCGTCGGCCTCCCGTTCGCCGGGCGCTCGGCCGACCCTCAGTCCATTCAGCCCATCGAGACGGAGTGGAAGCGCAAGGACGGCTCTCCCCTCAAAGCCAGGCTCAGTGGCCGCGGTGTCTTCGACGATCAGGGGAATCTTGCCGGCCTCGAAGTCATCGTCGTTGACATCACAGAACAGCGCACCCTCGAAGACCAGCTCCGCCATCAAGCTTCCAGCGATTCGCTGACCGGTCTCGCCAACTATCGCCGCCTCTTTGAAGTCTTGCATGCGGAAATTTGCCGCTCCAAGCGTACGGGGCGTGATTTTTCTCTCGTCCTGCTCGATCTCGATGGCTTGAAAAGGATCAACGATCGTTTTGGCCATCAGGCCGGCGACCGCGCGCTCTGCCGTCTTGGCCAGACTCTCAAAGACTGTTCCCGCTCCATAGACACCGCCGCGCGCCATGGCGGCGACGAATTTGCTCTTGTCCTCCCTGAGACCGGCGTCGCCGCTGCCACTCTGGTCGCGCGCCGCATTTGCGAACTCCTCGAGAGTGAACCCGCTGAGCCCGTGCTCTCGGTCAGCTTTGGCATTGCCAGTTACCCCCATGATGCCGAAACCATTGGCACTCTTCTCTACGCCGCTGACAGGGCGCTCTATGCACTAAAAGCCGAAAAGCCTGGTTCCTCGCGGCCCAACGACACTCCTGATTCTCCCCAGCCAGACTCGGATTCTTGGCTTCCTCCGCGGCATGGGCCGTCGGAAAGCAATTTGAAAAGGAAAGCTGCCCATGAACAGGAATAATTCTCGAGCTCCGTCTGCGTCGCGCGAGGGCCCGCACCAAGCTCATTCAAGCGGTGAAGTTCGCCATTTACTCAGATTCGAAGAAGAGATTCTTCAATCCATCTCGGCGGGCACTCCCCTTGCGGATGTGCTGAATCAGATTTGTTCCGCGCTCGACTGCCAGATTGGCGATGTCGTCTCGGTGATCGCGCCCGTCGGAGACCATGCCTGCGAATTGGCTGCCATTGCTGCAAAGGCGGAGCTGTTTGGGCTTTCTACTTTTTGTTCCGAAAAGATCCTGGCGGAAAACAACGTTCTCCTCGGCTCTCTCGATATGTACTGCATCTATCCGCGCACCCCGTCGGCCGCCCACTTCCCATTGATTGAGCGCGCCAAGTGTCTCGCTCTCCTGGCCATCAAGCTCGCTGCCTCGGCAAACCCCCAGCCCGCCCTCGGCCCCGGCGAAAATCAACCCCCGCGCGGACGCCTCCTCGAATGGCCCGTCTCCCCCAACTAAGCCCGCTTCTCTCAAGACCGCCAATGCATCGCCTGCGCAATCCTTAAAAATTATTTTTGCTTCATCCGAGATTCCAGCCTTGAGGGGGATTTCTGGCGGCACAGCCACTCCTGCTTGCCCAGAGGGAAGCCGCAGGGCCTATCCTTGGATTTTCTTTTTTGTGGAGAGTGTCTTTTCGCGCGTCCGCCAGAGAGATAACCGTGGCGACGCGTTTACAGCAGCCGTCTGCTCTCAATCCCGCAGCACGATACTCAGCAGGGAATTATTGATTCGGATCTCTCCGTTGTACTCGATAAATCCCAGCTTCCTGAATTTGTTCATGAAAAAATTCACCCGCGATCTCGTCGTCCCGATCATCTCTGCCAGGGTCTCTTGCGATATTTTGGGCAGCGCCTTTTGCGGTTGGCCCGGCGCCCCATACCGCGCCAGCAGCAGCAATGTGCGCGCCAGCCGCTTTTCGCTGGAATTGAATAGCTGATCGATCAGGTCTTGCTGCACTCGCAGATTTCGCGCCAATACATACGCGATGAACCGGTCGGAGAACGCATGTTCCCCGTGTAGCACCCGGGACATCTCATCCCTTTCGATGGCCAGCACCGTCGTCGGTGCGATCGCCGTCGCCGTCGCCATGCAGACCAACTCGCCGACAAGGCATCCTTCCCCCAGAAAATCACCCGGCCCAAGAATCGCCACCACCGCTTCCTTGCCCGATTCATTGACGACGGTCAGCTTCACGCCGCCGTCCTGGATATACATCACAGTTTTCGCGGGAGTCCCCTGCGTGAACAGAGTTTCATTCGCTCGGAACTTTTCTACTTTTCTCCCCACGCCGGAGGAGTCCAGAAATGATTTCACGTCAAAGGCGGTGTTCTTCGGAGGCGCTTTCTTAGAAGTGCGTTTGGCCCGGTCCCGGGTACTTTTATTCGCGGGGGACACCATGCGCCAGTATACCACCCATTTTCGCGGAGATGTTCAATATTAGACAATGCTAATTGTTGGATAAGAAATTATTATACCTAGTAGTTAAAATCGCCTGGCCCGATCATTGCAGCTTATTCCTAACTCTTGCCGAGGACCTTCCTTAACGATTGGCGCACTTCCAAACCCCCATCGTAGTTGATGTACCCTAAATCCCTGAACCGGTTCATGAACAGATTGATGCGCGGCCGCGTGGTCCCCACCATCTCCGCCAAAACCTGGTGATTCACGACCGCAATTTCCACCACCGCCGGGCCTTCCTTATTCAGGTGAGCCAGCCCCAGCAGCACTCTCGCGAGCCGTTGTTCCGCCGACGACGTCAGCAGATCCGCCACGTGATCCCGGTACTTCTTGACGCTCGAAAGCAGATAGCCCACCAGGGCATTGGAAGCCTTTGTTTTCCTGCGGATCAGTTCCAGCATCTCTGCTTTCTTGATGATCCGGATGGAACTCGCGCTCATCGCCACGGCCGTGGACATGCGCAGGGGATAATCCGCCAGGCATAATTCGCCGAAGAATTCGTTCACCCCCAGGATTCCCGTGATTGCTGATGGTTGATCTTTCGTCTGTGTGCTCAGCCGCACCCCGCCCTGATGAATGTAGAATAGCGTTCCGGCGGGTTGACCCTGCGCATAGATCTCTTCATTGTTCCGATACTCCGTCACCTTGCCCCCCAGGCCCGCGCCTGAAGAGAAATCACCAAGCGGAGAACTTTTCGATTTACTGCGTTTCATTCTTCACCTCACTTCGCAGCGGTACGTCTCATGCTCGTGGTTTACTCGCTGATTCCTCTGACTCCTGGTGTGCTGCTTGCGCCCACTCAAACGCCTTGTTGCTATGTTCCATTGCCCGCTTGGAACGCTCGTGTCCGGTCTGGTGATCGCCCTTCCCATGCTCAGTGGCGGCCGCTCGGTGCGCGTGCGCGGCAAGCTCATGGAATTCCGCGGCCCGTTGATGCGATTCGTTCGGCATGCTGCTCCATTTCCGTTAGCCTCCGCATCCTAACGGCTTTGCAATTCTCCTGCCGCCCACTTTTGCACACCCCCGCTCGAAATTTCCCCTCTCATGGAATCGTCAAAAAAATGTTCTCAACTGTTCAATAATGAACAGCGTCCCTCTTCTGCATGCACTAGGATTTGTTCTTGACGGCGGGACAGAGCGATATTGGCCGGTCTGGGCGGGTCGGTCGGTGTCCGTCATCTCGCCGTCTTTCTTTTTCTCCCCGGGGGAATCCCTCCTTCATCTCATGCCAATGTTTCTCAACGGTTTTTGGCGGCGCCTTCGCAACGGACTCCTCCTAGCGCAACTCTCCTTCTTGCTTCTAGGCTTCGGCCTTTATTCCTATCACGCAAGGGAACTTTTCGTTTGTTTGCTGTTCTTCTGTGCCTTGTTTGTCGTGTTGGCGTTTAGCATCCTCGTCGCGGTCTTCGCATGCTACGCCGGAAAATATCTGATGGAACGCGTGCGTGTCGTGGCATCTGCTCCTCCGTTACCCCCGCCCGTTGAAGATCTCGCACCAACCCATCAGTCTCCTCCCCCTTGGTAAGCTTCGCCTCCTCGCACACAAAAAAAGGGCGGCCCGAAAGCCGCCCTTCTTCACTTTCTCTTTCTAATTAATTTAGAACGTGAACTGCGCCTTCAGTTGGATCAACCGCGGCGAAGCATCCGCCCCCAGCACCGAACCAAACGGCGACGTCGGCCCCGAAACCGTGCGGATGATTTGTCCAAAGCCCCCTGTGTTGGCTACGTTGGCCATGGGGATGTCGTAGTTCGGATGATTGAACACGTTGTAAAACTGCGCTCCAATCGCGAACTTCGCCTTCTCCCACTTCGGCACTTGAATGTACTTCATGATGGAGAAGTCGGCGTTGAAGTAGTCCGGCCCGCGCAGCGTGTTCCTCGCGAGCGTGCTGAACCCATTCGGCGACGTTGCAAAGAGCCCCGAACCGATGCAAGTGGGCCCGGCGGAAGTGATGCCGGTGCACTTTTGGTTTGTATTCGGCACCAGCGGCGTTGCGAACACCGTGCCGCCGTATCCAAATCCATTCAGTGCGGCGCTCGTGCCCAGATCCACAGGCGTGAACGGCAAGCCCGAACGTACGAACGCCGTTCCGGACACCTGCCAGCCCTTCAAAGCCGCATCTGGCCCATGGCCAAATGTCAGTTTCCTCAGCGGCAGTTCCCAGACGTAATTCGCGTTCAGTTGATGCCGCACGTCATAGTCGGCATTCCCGTAGTTCGCTCGCAGGTTAAACGGAGTTTGCGGAAATTGAATCGAGTTGTTCGTCGCCCCGAACTGCGCCGACGCAAACGTCGAGAACCCTCCATTCGAAATTTCGTCCAGTGCATGGCTGTAGGTGTAATTGACGCTGAATTGACCGGACGAATAGCGATGAACCAACGATACGGTCACGCCGTTGTAGTCGGAGATCGCATTGTTGTACAACCCGGTCACTTTGTTGAAGCGCGGGTCGGGCGCCGTCGTCGGCAGTCCTGCAAACCCGCCCGGAAATGCAATCAGCGGCGCAAACGCGTTCACGCTGTTGAACTGCGTTGTCTCGTGCAGCCCGTGATTTCCCACGTAGCCCACCGTCAGCGCGCTGTTTGCCCCAATCTGCTTCTCGATTTCCAGGCTCCACTTCTCGTAGTACGGGAGCGGATTGTAGTTTGGCGTGTAGTTGAACGAAGGCGCCGAAAACTGCGTCCCGCTCGCCTGCAACTGCGCAAGCGTGATTCCTTGCGGAAAGCCGTTTACAAACGCAGCGTTGGAATTTGCGGCAATCGTGAAAAGGCTTCCTGGCCCTGTGGTTTCGTTTGGTGCAAGAAATCCGCCATTCACGTTGAACGTGCTTACGTTCGGAGCATTGCCGGCCAGGTTATCCACCAGTTGCCCGGGGAACCCGTCGTAGAAGATGCCGAACCCTCCGCGGACCACCAGGCTCTTTCCGAATCTGCCCGGCTGCCACGCGAAGCCGATCCTCGGCGCCCATTGCACCCCCGTGTAGTCTTTGAATGCGGTCGAAAGCCCCGAGTTGATGACTTGGTTGTACGGGATATTGGCCGCGTTCGCTCCTCCCCGGTTCGGGTCGTTTACCAATGTCGTGAACGGTTCGACCAGATTCGAGAAGCAGTTGCTCTTGCACGAAGGATTTGAGTCGTGGTCGATGCGCAAAGCAAACGTCAACGTCAGGTTTGGCCGGATTTTGTAGTCATCCTCGATGTATCCGCCCAGTTGCCAGAACGTGAAACGCTGCTCGCTGCTCTGTGCGAATTGCTGTTGCAACGTGGCTCCCGTGTCGCCCGGCATCGTTCCGATTCCTCCGGAGATGAAATCCGCAGTTGTTCCTTCGGTCACAAGTCCGTTGGCAAATTGCCCGAAGCTGGAGTCCGTAACATCGTTTCTCCGGAACTTCAGTCCCACTTTGATCGTGTGCCGGCTGAAGCTCTTCGAGAAATCGTCCGAGAGCTGCGCCTGCGTCACATTGCGGCCTTGCGGGAACAGAAAGTCCTGTCCTCCCAAGGTAGTAAACAGACCGTTGCCGAACTGCAGCGTCGTCGGAAATGCCTGAAACGCCGCTTGCGGATTCGGCTGCGAGAATGGCGCTGAATACCACTGCCCCGAAACCACCAGCTGGTTCACCGCGGTCCCGCTGAAGAAGTGCGTCTCGTTGATCTGGCCCTGGTATTCCGGCTGGTTGCTCACCGCGTTGAACACCGGGTTGATCGGGTCCGTGAACGTCGCCTGCACCCCTTTATCCTGCTGGTACCGTCCGTAGATCGTATCCTTCGCTCCGATGTTGTAATCGATGCGGAACGAATACAGTTGCTCGTGCGTCTTCGCGTTCACGTTCGAAAAGAAAAATTGCGCGCAGGGCGAAGTCGACCCGTTTCCGAATGCCGGATCAACGTTGGGAAAAAGCGAGGGCCCGCCCGCAGTCGTCTGGCATCCCGTTGGATCGGTCGGCCCGCCTCCAGGCTGCGCTCTATTAATGCCCGGAGCAGCGTTGTACAGCTTGAATATGTTCTGGTAAAACGCCACAGAATTCGTCAGTCCCTGCTGCTGCAGGTTGGCGATCACGTCGTTCTCAAACTGCTGCGTCGGCACCACCGTCTTCGTCGATGTCGGAATCACCAGGTACAAGCCTTCCGTGTTGAAATACCCGAACAGCTTGTTCTTGATGATCGGGCCGCCGAAATCTCCGCCATATTGATTTGCATTTACGAACGAGCGCGGCGTATTGCTGGAATTGTTGAACGTGGGGTTCGCGTTCAGCGTCCGGCCATTCCAGAAATACTTCAGGTCGCCGTGAAAATCGTTCGTTCCGCTCCGGGTCGTGATGTTCACGTTCGATCCCGCCAGCCCGCCAAACTGCCCGCCGTACCCGTTTGTCACCACGCTCACTTCCTGCACTTCGTTTTGCCCCAGTGTCAGGTTTGTCGCCCCGGAATTGTTCAGGTTCAGGTACGGGTCGTTGGAGTCCATTCCGTTGATCGAGAAAAGGTTGCTCGTCGCCGATACTCCGTTGGCGGAGAAATTTCCGAAGCCGCCGGCTGTGTTCTCTGTCGTCCCTGGCGTCAACAGCGCCGAATACGTGATGTCGTTCCCCGGATTCGGCACGTTTTGCACTGTCGTTTCCGACAGCGTCGTCACCACGCTGGCGTCAGACGCCTGCAGCAACGGCGCTTGCTCCATCACCGTCACCACTTGCGATGTCGCTCCCAACGTAAGTTTCAGGTCCACGGTTCTCGTCGCGCCCAGTGAAACCTCCACCTTCTGCACTTGGCTCTCGAAGTCCTTCGCTTCGATTCTCAATTCATAATTGCCGGGCGCAAGCAGCGAAAAGCGGAACACCCCCGCGCTGCTCGTTTGCGATTCTCGCGTCTCGTTCTGCGCAAGGCTTCTCAGGTGAACCTTGGCTCCGGGAACGATTGCTCCGGCCGGGTCAGTGACCGTGCCAACAAGTTCTCCCGTCGTCGCGTTCTGCGCCACGGCTGGCAGGATCATTCCCGCAAGCAATCCGCAGACGCACAAGACGCGTACAGACACACTTATCCACCGCTTGAAAAAATTCAAGTTGCACCTCTTCCGGGTTTTATTTACTGAAAACTCCGTGGTGGAAAAAGACCTGACCCCACCACCAAGGCGAGCCAACGTTCAAACTATCTGCAAGACCCCTGCCAAACTCCTCGCTCTCCGCAAGTTCTTAATTTTCAATCTGCACTAAAATAGTGCAACCCGTTCCTCTCCCAATTCGTGCGGATAATCATAAAATCCACGCCGCTCCGTACCATTTTCGGAAACCACTTTCGAATTCCATCGAAAAAATCTACACCCCTCGCAAACTTTGGATGAGGTCATGCACCAAAAAGTTGCACGGTGAATCAAAAAATAATCCGCCGTGCGCGACAAATTATTTTCCCCTTTTTTTGATTCTGCCGCTTTGATGTTGTGGCACGGAGGGTACCCCTCCGCTCTTCTACTTTCACGAGAATTACCGAGGTGATATCCTCTCCCGGTTCGATGTCCACAAATTCCAAACCGTTTGACCCGGGCCACGCGCCATGACAGTCAAACAAAGTTCTGCGCGGTCCGGTCGGCGAATTACTCTACCCACACTCCTACTTCCCTTCATGTTCCTAATCGCTTGGGAGTGTGTGCATTTCCTTAGATTTGGAGATTTCTTCACTTATGGTTACCACGTAGACCTTGTTGAAGACCACTCCGACATTGGCGTGCCACGCTCAGAGACTGCGTACCGTCTCAGGATAACTAACTACACGTTCACACCCCTCAAATTTGAAGGGCACCGATGGCCGGAAGGCACAATGGATGGGGCGATCACCTACCATGATCGTCTTGAGAAATGGGATCAGCAATCTCGCTCCTGGCGCACAATCTTTGATCACGGACGCTCCGCTGAGGACGTGAATACAGAAAAGGCTCTTTGGTTTGGTCAGTCAATCTACCCAAGTGGTTCTTATGAAGTAGCCACCGTGGAAGGTATCCATCCAGGCGATACGATTCGCATAGTTGCCTTCACATCATTCTCGAACAGCAAGGCTGGGGGCAACCAACACGCGTTCTACTCCCAGCCTTTCAAGGTCCAAGACCAACCTGGGGCGGGTGGCACACGCTTGAAGCGCTAAGACGAATTTGGGTGCCGCACCCTTGTGGTTTTCAAGGGTGCGGGTTTTGACTTTTCATTTCCCGTTCTCTTGACTGTTCCCGTTACCCTTTCGCCGCAAAATTGTTCCAGTACTATAAAATACCGTTACCTAGTTGTGAATAACGCGAGACAATACGCCATGTTCGCGCGGAGATTGGACATCCGACGAAAGATGTCCACCCTGAGCCTGTCGAATGGTCCTTCTCTATTTTCCACCGCGCATCTTCCCGTCCCAAAAAGCCTCGCAGCTAAGTCCCGTGTTTCCATCAGTTCAAAACTGATAGAAACCAAACGACTTCAACTCCACTATTTCCGGCACTTACGAAAAACAGGGGGGAGGGGGAGTTACCGCCTGGTACACACCGCGCTTCTTACTGTCCCAATAAGCCTCGCGGGTAAGTCCAATCATTCCCGCACGCTTGTCCCGAGCGCCTTTCGAGAGGGATGCGCGGCCCTCCGGCAAGTCCAATCATTCCCGCACATACGTGATACCCCGGGGTGGGGGTGTCTAGTCCGATCACTCCTCACCGTGCGCAGGTCAGGACTCACCGCGTCACGGGCCACTGGCCGCTGGCCACTTCGGCCTTTGCCACTCTCTCGTGTTACAGTGGCGTGCGTCGTTTCCAATCTCTTCAGGGGAGTCCTTGCATGCGTAAATCTGTCCTTCTGCTTGCCTGTGTCGTGCTCGTCGCCGGTATCCTGCTCGCTGAAAAAACGCAATCGCCTAAGATTGATCCTCAGCGCATGCGCGTTACGGTCAAATATCTTTCAAGCGACGAACTCGAAGGCCGCGGCACCGGCCAGAAGGGTGGTGATGCCGCCGCCAACTGGATTGCGGACCAGTTCAAGTCCTACGGCCTCAAGCCTGCCGGATCGAACGGCAGTTACTTTCAGGACGTGCCGATGGTGGGCGTCCGGTCTCTTGCTGCGACTACGTTCGCATTCGTGCCTGCGAATGGAGCGCCGGTGGAGCTGAAAAATCTCGACGATTACGTCACCAGCAATGAGACACAGACCGAATCCGCCGACATTGATGCCCCTATCGTCTTTGTCGGTTACGGCATAACTTCCCCGGAAAACAAATGGGACGACTACAAAGACTACGACTTGCGCGGCAAAGTGGCGCTGCTCTTCGTCAGCGAGCCAGAGTCCAACGACCCCAATTTCTTCAAAGGCAAGGCGCTCACTTACAACGGCCGCTGGACCTACAAATTTGAAGAGACCGCACGGCGTGGCGCTGTTGGCACACTCATTATTCACCGTACCGACCTGGCCAGCTATCCGTGGGAAGTCGTCCGCAACTCCTGGGGCGGCGAACGCTCATATCTGAAACTCGACGACACGCCCAAGCTGGAAGCCGCGTCCTGGATTCAACTCGAAGTCGCCCGCAAACTGGTGGCCATGGGTGGCCTGAATCTCGACAACCTGTATAAGCAAGCGCAATCGCGCGATTTCAAGCCGATCGAATTGCCGGTTCATCTGAAAGCGCACGTTGCTTCGTCGATTCGCCCGTTCTCGTCGCGCAACGTGCTGGGCATGGTGGAAGGTAGACACGAAGCGCAGCAGGGAGAAGCAGTTCTCTATACCGCGCACTACGATCACTTCGGCATCGATCCCGCGCGCGCCAAGGGGGACCAGATTTATCACGGCTCCGTGGACAACGCGACCGGCTGCGGAATTTTGCTCGAGTTGGCTCGCGTCTGGGCGGGCACCAAACCCGCGCCGCCGCGCTCGATTTTATTTGCTGCCGTCACCGCAGAAGAGCAAGGTCTGCTCGGCTCCGAATACCTGGGCAAGCATCTCGAGCAGCTACCCGTCCAGCCCATCGTCGATCTGAATTACGACGCGCTCGCCCCGCTCGGCATCCCCGAGGAGGTCGAGGTCAGCGGCGCCGAACGCACCACCTTCTATCCCGAAGTCGAAAAAATCGCCAAAGAATTCAACCTGGCCATCAAGCCCGACGCGCATCCTGAAGCGGGCCACTACTACCGCTCCGATCACTTCAGCCTCGGCCGCGTCGGCATTCCCGCTTTCTCCATCAGCGAAGGCCTGAAATTCAAAGGCCACGACCTGGCCTGGGGCGAAGCGCAATCCAAAGACTACGTCGAGAACCACTACCACAAGCCCGCTGACGCCTTCGTGGAATCCTGGGATTTCACCGGCGACGCCAAGCTAGCCACCTTCGGCTACACGCTCGGCCAAGTCGCCTCCGCCCAACCCACCGAAATCAAGTGGCTCCCCGGCGACGAATTCGAGAGTGCACAGAAGAAACTGAAGGCTGCGAAATGACCGTGTCGAAAGGAGGTTGGGATCAGATTCCGGTTACTGATTACTGATTACTTCACTTCGGCCAGACGCCGGCGGTGAAGCTCCTTACCTTCGAGAAGCCGAGGCGTTCGTAGAGATGCACGGCGGTGCGGTTTTCGGTGGTGACGGTGAGGGTGAGTTCGCTGAACTTCAGCGCACGCAGCGTTTCCGCGGCGGTGAGCATCAGAATGCGGCCCAGCCCGTGGCCCTGAAAGCCGGGCATCACGCAGATTTGCGTGGTGTGGCCGACTCCAGTGGAAACTTCGCTGGTCAGAATCGCGCCCGCGAGTTCGTCGCTCTCCGGATGATGCAGGACGAACGAAGCGTTCGGAAGAAACTGACCGCACCCGGGAAGCAGGATGATGTTCTTCAGGAATTTCAGCGCGCCGTTTCGCGTGCGGTATTGGTCGTTGATGTCGCCGTCCACGTGATTCGCGTACGCCAGGTAAATCAGTTTGGCGCACGGCTCGAAGTAGCGGTCATGCCAGCGGTCAAGGCGCAATCCGGAGTTCATGCTGGGAACAGGGTCGCTCTTCTTCAGCAGATCGAGCAGCATGAACTGCCGCGTGTACAGCCGGAAGCCCTGGTCGCGCAGCGCGGCATCCACCGGCCCGCCAAACGGCATAAGCTGCGCTTCAATGCGATGCAACTGCGGCAGCGCGCGCATGCTGAACAGCATTTCGTCAAGCAAGCGTCGCCCGATCGGCTCCTGGAGCTGGCTCGGCGAAACGTACAGCCCGCCAATCAATCCCTTGTAGTCTTCCAGCACGTAAAACGAGTAGCCGACCGCATGCCCGCCTTCAAACGCCACGCAGCCGGAAAGCGCGTGGGCATCCAGGAATCTCTTGATGAGGTCGAGCGCGCTGCGGTAATCCCAATGGAGTTCGTCGCGCCAATGGCGGGCTTCCTCAAGCAGCAGCGGCTCAAGCTGACGGACAGTCGTCTGGCGGAGGTCAATGATATTCATCGGAATGGGCCGGCGTGCTGCTCGCCTGCCCACGTGACATGATAGCCGATTCGGGGGAACTCCTGCCAAATCAACCCGCTAAACCCTATACGAATCGAACACATCGGGCCGAGAACGGAAGCTAACGGGGGGAATCCGCATGTTACGATTCGGCTATAGCTTTCAGGATCGCAGCAAGTAAGACGGAAATTAGACACGCTGGCACAGACCAGCCCCTGAGCCCATGTCCATAGTTGATGAACTGCATTATCCGAGCCGCTGGTACACGAAGCTCCTAACCGTCATTCTGGCGTTCGTTTTCTTTGCTCTTATAGCCACGGTGGTGATTTCCGGTGTGCTGACGTATTGGATCGTGAAGCCGCAGCGCACCAGTTCCGAAATTAATATGGCCAGCTTTCCCGGCCGCCCTGATGAAGTGGATTTTACCGTCGCGGGGCTCGGGAACCGGCGCGGGTGGTTTTTCCCGGGATTCCGCGGTGCGCCGACGATTATCCTGCTGCACGGATATGAATCGAGCCGCGGAGAATTGCTGACGCTGGTTTCAGCGCTGCAGGATCACCAGTACAACGTGTTTGTGTTTGACTTTGCCGCGCACGGCGCCAACGCGGGTGTCACGACGTTTGGTTATCGCGAGGCGGACGAAGTTCGCGCGGCGATTGATATCCTGGCGAAGCGAAATGACGTGGACGCGGCGCGTTTTGGGTTGTGGGGTTATAACATTGGAGCGTACGCGGGGCTGCGCGAGGCGGAAAAAGATCCGCGTGTGCGCGCGCTGGCGTTGGATGCGGTGTACGACTATCCGAGGCAGATGGTGAAGATCGGCGTGGAAAAAACCGGCGTGGGCGGATTTCCCATGGTGGTGAAGTCGGCGCAAATGTGCTTCGAGTGGATGAACTACAAACACATAAATGATCCGCCGCTTTCAGCGAAACTTTCGGGAATGGCTGGAGTGCCGATGCTGTTTATTCAGGCGGCGGATGATCCAGAGCTTGCTTCGATCACGCGCGAGGTGTTCCTGAAGGCGCCGGAGCCAAGGGAGCAAGCGATCATTGCGCACGGAAACTTTGTGAATCTGCCCGACGATGAAAAGCGCGCTTACGAGAATCGCGTGGTGACGTTCTTTCTAACGCGGCTGGCGGTTACTCAGGCTGTTGCCAGCGTTCCCGCCGCCAAGCCGGCCAAGTGAGCCTGTGTCCCGACAGGCGATGACTGCGGGAGGAGCTGCAAAATCCACGCAACGAAATCCGTAGTTGGCAGCCTCCTGCTGTTTGCCCTTGGCGACGAAAAGCAGCGCGGGACGCGTGTCCCCAGGTTTCCATTCAGGAATTTCTTTGCGCGCGTAGTAGTTCAGTTGATAGGCAAACGAGCGATTGATTTGCCAGATTGCCGCATTATCCAATGACAACTCCGGCCAGACAATTTTGACGGTGCGAGCCGCGTACCTGCCTGAAATGGCGGCATCCATTTGAGGAAGAAATCGTTCTAGTTCGGCGACCAGAAGCAAGGTCGTGAGAAGAGCGGCGAACAGACTAGTTCGTACTCTGCGGCCGGCAGCTAGGACACCAACCACCATTCCACCGAAGATGGCACTGAGCCAAATAGGCATGAGCCCGCAGGCAAGACCAGCGCAAGGGAGCGCGGGGATTCTCTGGGCCTGGCGCTGCAGCACAATTCCAAAAACAAGCAGGGTCAGACTTGTGCCCAGCAGCGGCCAACGAGGAGAGCGGCGCGGGTCCTTGGTGACAGAGGCGGCCGAGTTTGCCATGAGGAGCGCCATGGGAAGGATTGCGGGCATGATATAGCCCGGCAGCTTTGATTTTGAGAGGGTGAAAAACAAAAATGTGAAGCCTGCCCAGGCTAGCAGGAAGCCTTGGGAGGAGGTCTCCGGAAGCTTATCAATCCAATTTGCCAGGAATTCCAGCTTGGCAAACGCGTGGAAAAATATCCAGGGAAAGACCCCGAAAAGAAAAATGGGGACGTAATACCAGAAGGGTTGGATGTGCTGGAATTCGGGAGTGAGGAAGCGGTTGAAGTTGTGCTCGATGATGAAGACGCGGAAGAAGTCGGGATTGCGGCGGGCGCAGAGGATGTACCAGGGAAAAGCGGTGAGGCAGAAACTGGCGATGGCGACGGGATGGAGACAGCGGAAGGCGTCGCGCCAACGATTAGTGAAGACAGCCCAGAGCAGAACCGCGCCGCCGGAGAGAATGATTGCGGCAGGACCTTTAGCGAGAGTGGCGAGGCCGAGGAAAAAACCGAAGAAAAAGGAGGTAAAGGAGGTTGAGGAGGTAAATGAGGTAAAGGAACGGCGTGCGCGTTGGTGGGGGTTGGCTTGCTCTGATTGCTGATTGGATGACGGAACGAGATTCAGGAGTTGAGCGGCGAAGACCATGGCGATGGTGAGCATGGCGGCGAAGGGCATGTCGGTGGCGGCGGCGTGGGAGAAGCCGATCATGCCGACTGTGGTGGGCAGGAGGAGCAGGAGCCAGCGGGCGGTTTTGGCGCCGTAGAGGCGCAGGGCGAGCCAGGCAAGCGCGAGTGTTGAGAGAAGGGCCGAGATAGCGCTGGATAGGCGGGCGGAGGTTTCGCTAACGCCAAAGAACTTGAAGCTGAGGGCGGCGCCCCAATAGTAGAGCGGAGGCTTTTCAAACCAGGGCTTGCCGTAAAGGCGTGGGGTGACCCAGTCACCTGTTTCCTGCATATCGCGGGCGATCCAGGCGTAGCGCGGTTCGTCGGGGCCGACGAGGCCGAGTGCGCCGAGATTGTGGAAATAGCAGAGGTAGAGGGTGGAGAGAATCAGCACGAGCCAGAGAAGGCGCGCTGTGGGGGAGAGCTTGTGGGATTCGGGGAAGTCGTTGCTGGTTTGGGTCACGGAAGGAGGAGTTTAGCATTGTCGGTGTATCTTGGAAGGTCGGAAGTAAGGGATTGATCGACTGGCGGCTGATTTATTTTGTGGCGATCAACCGTAAAAGCGGTAGCACAGCTACCGCACTCCAAAAAGGGGCTTTGCTGGCTGGGAATGATTGAGAGGATTCAGTACGCGGTGGCTTGGGCGTTTGTGAAAATGCTGGGGGTGTTGCCGCGGCAGGTGGCGCGAAGTTTGGCCGCGGGGACCGTCCGGCTGTTGCTGTTGCTGCTGCCGAAGATGCGGAAGACGGCTGAATTTAATTTGCGGCTGGCGTTTCCGGAGTGGAGCGAGGCGCAGCAGCGCGCGGTGTTGAACGGGATGGCGCGAAATCTGGGATGGATGGCGACGGAGTTCGCGCGGCTGCCGAGGTATACGCGGGAGAATATTGAGAATATGGTGGTCCTGGACGGTCACGAGAATTTTCTTGCGGGAAAAAACCGCGGGAAAGGCGTGATTTACCTGACGGGACACATCGGGGCGTGGGAGCTTTCTTCGTACGCGCACGCGTTGTATGGATTCCCCCTGCACTATATGGCGCGGCCGCTGGATAACGCGCCGTTGGATGAAATGGTGAACGAATATCGCGGGCGGTCGGGAAACCGGGCGATTTACAAGAATGAAGCGGCGCGGATGATGCTGAAGGTCTTGAAGGAGGCGGGCACGATCGGGATTCTGGCGGACCAGAATACGATGCCGGGAGAAGGCGTGTTTGTGGATTTTTTCGGGACGCAGGCTTGCACGACAACGGGAATTGCCCGGGTGGCGCTGCACACGGATGCGGCGGTGGTGCCGGGGTACGCGTATTGGGACCAGAATTTACGGAAGTACCGGTTGCGATTTGAGCCGTCGGTGGAGTTGGTTCGAACTGGGAATGCCGAGCTGGACATTCGGGAGAATACGCAGCGGTTTACGAAGGTGATCGAGGAGATTATTCGGAAGCACCCGGAGCAATGGGTTTGGATTCACGCGCGGTGGAAGAACCGGCCGGAGGGAGAGCCGCCGCTTTATGAGTTTTTGTGAAGAGAAGATTTTTTACCACAGAGGACACCGAGAGCACAGAGAAGAGGGAAGCAAAGGAATCGGAATTGGAGGCGGGGATGAAGTGGACGGCGGCGGAACTGGCGAAGGCGATTGAGGCGCGACTCGACGGGGATGGGACGCTGGAGATTACGGGAGTGGCGGCACCGGAACGCGCTGGTGCGAAACAGTTGATCTATGTGGAGACAGCGAAATTTGCGGAGCGCGCGACGGGTTCGGCGGCGAGTTGCGTGGTGGCGCCTGAGGGAATAGCTCTGCCGGGGAAAACGATATTGCGCAGCGGCAAGAGCAAGGTGGCGTTTGCCAAGGCCGCGGCGCTCCTGCTGGAGCTAGCGCCGACCGCGACGGGGATTCATCCGACGGCCATTGTGGCGCCGTTGGCGCGGATTGGTGCGAATGTAAGCATCGGGCCGTACGCCGTGATTGGCAAAGATACGCACGTGGGAGAAGGCACGCAGATTGGGGCGCACTGCGTGATTGGCGCGGACTGCCGGATTGGAGAAAACTGCAGGATTCACCCGCGAGTGACGTTTTACGCGGGAGTGCGGGTGGGGAATCGCGTGGAGATTCATGCGGGGGCGGTGCTGGGGGCGGATGGATTTGGATTTACCTTCGATGGCGAGCGGTATTGGAAATTTCCGCAGGCAGGACTGGTGGAGATTGCTGATGACGTGGAGATTGGGGCGAACACGACGATTGACCGAGGATCGCTGGATGACACTCGGATCGCGGAGGGAGTGAAACTGGATAACCTGGTGCATGTGGGCCACAATGTGCAGATTGGGGCGCATACGGTGATTGCAGCGCAAACGGGTATTTCTGGGTCTAGCAAATTGGGACATCACGTGGTGGTCGGCGGGCAGGTGGGGATCGCGGACCATTGCACGCTGGAAGATGGTTCGATTGCCGGGGCGCAGGCGGGGATTCCGACGGGGAAGATTATTCGGGCGGGGCAGACGGTGTGGGGAACGCCAGCGCGGCCGCTGGAGCAGTTCAAAGAAGCGTATTTTTGGTTTGCGCGGTTGCCGGAGTTGGCGGCGAGAGTAAAGAAAATCGAAGAGAAGAGTTAACCACAGAGATCACAGAGGGCCGCAGAGTTCGCGGAGGCGCTTGTAAATAGATTGAACACATTCGTTGGCGAGGCTGGGGCATCTAAGGATCGGGAGATAGCATGGCTGGAGTTCGGACAAAAGAGGGGACGTTGTGGAGGCTCGTGGTGGTGGGCGGGCACACGCGGAGCATCGGGAAGACGCAACTGGTGTGCGACATCATTGCGGCGTTTCCGAAGACGGAATGGATTGCGGGGAAGATTACCCAGTATGGACATGGGGTTTGCGCGCAGAACGGGGAGAACTGCGATTGCGCCCCCGAGGAGCATGTTTGCGCGCTGGATTGGGAAACGCAGGCGAATACAGGAACGGACAGCGCGCGATTTCTGGCGGCAGGTGCGAAGCGCTCGTTATGGTTGAGGACTAAGCAGGGGTATCTGGCGGAAGGGTTGCCGCTGCTGAGGGAAGCCCTGCAGGAGATTGCAGGGAAAGCGGAGATCGGGGAAAATCGCGCGGTGATACTGGAGAGCAATTCGTTGATGCAGTTTGTGAAGCCGTCGCTGTATTTCGCGGTGATTGACCCACTGCGCGAGGATTTCAAGGAGTCCGCGCAGATTGCCCTGGACCGGGCTCATGCTCTGGTGTTGAGGGGTGATGTGGGAGGCGACGGGCCGCCGGCTCCCCTGTGGATGAAGCTACCCACCAAACTGCTACAGGAGAAACCGTCTGTGCTGCAGCGGGAAGGGCAGCCTCTGCCTACCCCATTAGAGGTTTTAGTGCATCGAATGTTGGACGGGCCGGGAGGAGCACAGGTATGACACTTAGTGACAGCCCACTGTTGACGGGTGGGCATCTTAGGCGTTGACCGAGTTATAATCGACGGCGATAATGAGAAAGTACTGGGGGTACCTGGTTGAGGTCAGCCACGTTACCTCGCGGAAGTCCAAGGCATCAGAGAATTTAGGGGTTTTCACGGGGACGGCTTGGGGTGTATCCCTGGCTGCTATTCGATCTGCTCTGAGGGGAGCATAGATGGCGTCATTTGTACGCGTAGGAGAGGAGATTCCCGCAGCGCCAGCGCCCGCACCGTGGCGCCAAGAAGGCTGGGCGGAAAAGATCGAAACCGCCGTGAAGAATGGGGCGGAGTACCTCCTGTCCGTGCAGGCCGAAGAAGGTTACTGGCACGGCGAGTTGGAAGCGGACACTACCCTCGAATCCGACTACATTTATTACCTCTACGTTCTTGGCAAGGCTGAACCCGCAAGGATTGCCAAGCTGGCGAATTATGTGCGCCAAAAGCAGCTACCCGATGGCGGCTGGCCGATTTATCCGAATGGGCCCTCCGAACTGAATGCCACCTGCAAAGCATATTTCGCGCTGAAATTGGCGGGCGATTCGCCGGATTCGGCGCATTTGGCGAAGGCGCGCGAAGCGGTGCACCGGCTGGGCGGGCTGGAGCATACGAATTCCTACGTGCGATTCTATCTGGCACTGGTGGGTGCGGTGGGATGGGAGCTGGTTCCCGCGATTCCGCCCGAGCTGATGCTGCTGCCGAACTGGTTTTACCTGAACATTTACGAGATGTCTTCCTGGACGCGAGGAATCGTGATTCCGATGTCGATTCTGTCGTCACTGCGGCCTGATTTCCGCTTGCCGGAACATGCGCGCGTGGATGAATTGTTCAAGGATCCGTCGCAGAAGACGGCTGCTTTCAGTTGGAGCAAGCAACTGGTGTCGTGGAAGAATCTGTTTTTAGCAGTGGACCGCGGGCTGAAACTTTATGAAAAGCTGCCGTGGAAGCCATTGCGGAACAAGGCGCTGAGGGAAGCGAAGCAGTGGATGGTGGAACACATGGAGCGCACCGACGGATTGGCGGCGATCTATCCCTCGATGATGAATTCGATTTTTGCGCTGATGGCGATGGGGCATGGGCCGGACGATCCGCTGACGTTCCGCGAAATCAAGGAATTTTCACGATTTGAGATTGAAGAGGGCGACACGATTCGGCTGCAGCCGTGCGTTTCGCCGGTGTGGGATACGTGCATCGCGATGGTGGCGTTGGAAGAGGCGGGGTTGCCGGCGGACCATTCGGCGCTGGTGAAGGCAGCGGACTGGCTTTTGACGAAGCAGATTCTGGGAGGCGGCGACTGGCAGATCAAGAACAAGGACGCCGAGCCGGGCGGATGGGCGTTTGAATACCGCAACGATTTCTATCCGGATGTGGATGACACGGCGTTTGTGCTGATGGCCCTGCAGCGCGTGAAGTTCCCGGACGAAAAACGGATGGAAGCGGCGCTGCGGCGCGGCGTGCAGTGGCTGCTGAGCATGCAGAATCGCGATGGCGGATGGGGAGCGTTTGATCGCGACAACGACCGGCAGATTTTGTGCAACATCCCGTTCGCGGATCACAATGCGATGATCGATCCTTCGACGGCGGATGTGACGGCACGAGTGCTCGAATGCCTGGGACGATTCGGCTGGCCGGCGGAGCATCCAGTGGTTCGGCGGGCGGTAGATTTCCTGACGAAGGACCAGTCCAAAGATGGTTCGTGGTTCGGACGCTGGGGAGTGAACTACGTTTATGGGACTAGCGGCGTGCTGCGGGCGCTGGAGACGGTTTCGCTGACGGCGCAGGATTATTGCGCGCGGGCGGTGGCCTGGCTGCGGCAGGTGCAGAAGGCGGATGGAAGTTTTGGCGAGTCGCTGCTGAGTTATGAAATGGAGTCGACGAAGGGGCAGGGGAACAGCACGCCTTCGCAGACTGCTTGGGGATTGATTGGACTGCTGGCTGGCGCGGATCGAAGCGATCCGGCGGTGGGGCGGGCGGCGGAATACCTGGTGACGCAGCAGAACGCGAACGGCTCGTGGAGCGAAGATGATTTTACCGGGACGGGATTCCCCGGCGTTTTTTATTTGAAATACCACCTTTATAAGAATTCTTTTCCGGTGTACGCGCTGGCCCGCTATCGCAATCAGGGGAAGCGCGCGGAAGAATATTGCGCGTGCAAATTTTTGCCGGGTGAGTTCAGGTTGCGGAGCGGTTTATATACCAAGCGCGAACGGAGCGCTTCCTAAGCAAACGAATGCGGTACCCCCTTGGCTTAGTGCTGGATTCCGCGAGACACCTCGCGTCGCGGAAACTTCGTGGTGACAAGAAAATACCGGTGATGCTGTCGCTTGATCCCATGGGCGGATGCGTGAGCGCTTTTGGCGGAGCAAACGGCAATGGCGGCGGCGCAGAAGCGACGGAACCGCGGCGGACGCTGAGTGTGGAACAGTGCCTGGCAGCAATGAAGGAATGCGACACGCCGGTGGTGGCCATTTGCGGCGGGGAGCCGCTGCAGTATCCGGAGATCGCGCGGCTGACGAAGGAGATTCTGGAGCGCGGGAAGCATCTTTTCTTGTGCACGGATGGCACGCTGATTCGCCGGCGGCTGCACATGATCCCACCGTACACGAATTTTTTCTGGAACGTGAAGCTGGACGGAACACAAGCGATGCATGACGGACGCACGGGGCGGCCGGGTTTGTTCGCGGAAGCGCTGGACGGCGTGAAGGCAGCGAAGAACGCGGGATTTTTTGTGGTGGTGACGACGACGATTTATCCGGACTCGGATGTGCGCGATGCCGCTTCCCTGTATGAGCAGTTGCACGCGATGCATGTGGATGGATACATGCTCTCGCCACATTACCCGGCGCAGCCGATGTGCCGAAATTCGGCGGCGGCATTTCATGAAAAAATGCGGCAGAGGTTTCGCGAGGCAAGCGAAATGTTGAGCGAGTACAACCTGCTGACTTCTCCGATTTATTTGGAGTATCTGCGCGGAGAGCGCGAGCTGAATTGCAGCTCGTGGGGAAGCCCGGTATATGGGCCGAAGGGCTGGGCGGCGCCATGCCAGCAACTGAATTACGGCTATGAACAGCAGTATAAGAGCCTGATGGAAAAGACCGTGTGGGAGAATTTCGGGCGCGGCATGAATCCGCGGTGTGAACCGTGCGCGAGTCACGCGGGGTATGAGACCGCGGCGATCCTGGGGATGAATCCGAAGGCGGGAGATTTCTGGAAGATGCTGGCGTGGCAATTGCAGGGGGGACTGGGCGAGAAACGCGCGCGGGCGCGCAAGGCATGACGACACTGGTGACCGGGGGGACGGGATTTCTAGGGAGCCACGTGGCGCGGCAACTGGTGGCGCGCGGAGACACGGTGCGCGTGCTGATGCGGGCGTCGAGCAGCAACCGGGCGATCAGCGATTTGTCGCTGGAGTATGTGACCGGGGATTTGCGGGATGCGGCTTCGCTGGACCGCGCGATGGCTGGCGTGGAGCGGGTGTATCACGTTGCGGCGGATTACCGGTTGTGGGCGAGGAAGTCAAAGGATATCTACGATTCGAACGTGGGCGGGACAAAGAATTTGCTGGCGGCGGCGAAGCGAGCGGGCGTGGAGCAACTGATTTACACGAGCACGGTGGCGACGATTGCAGTGGACCGGCCGGAGCTGCCGAATGAATTTACCGACGCGAAGCTAGAAGAGATGGTGGGGCATTACAAGCGCTCGAAATGGATGGCGGAGCGCGAGGTGTTGCAGGCAGCGAAAGAGGGCTTGCCAGTGATCGTGGCGATGCCGACGACGCCTGTGGGGCCGTGGGATTGGAAGCCGACGCCGACGGGGAAAATTATTCTGGATTTTCTGAATGGGAAGATGCCGGGATACGTGGAGACGGGATTGAATTTTGTGGGTGTGGAAGATTGCGCGGCGGGGCACCTACTTGCGGCGGAGCATGGCAAGGCCGGCGAGCGATATTTGCTGGGGGCAGAGAACTTGACGCTGAAAGGGTTGCTGGATTTGTTGGCGAAGATCACGGGTTTACGGGCGCCGGGGATGAAAATACCGCATGGGGTGGCGCTGGGTGTAGCTTATGTGGAGAGCGCGTATTCGCGGTTGGTGGGGAAAGAGCCGCAGATTCCGGTGGAAGGCGTGAAGATCGCGAAGCACAAAATGTTTGTGGATGCTTCGCGAGCACAGCGGGAGTTGGGATTCCAGCCGGGGCCTGTAGAGGCGGCACTGAAACGGGCAGTGCAGTGGTATCAGGCGAATGGTTATGTTACAGCCCGGCGGGCGAGAAAGATTAAGTTGGCGGCTTGAAGATGGAAGTAAAGGAAGTAAATGAGGTAAAGGAAGTAAAGGATCGGATTGGACCGAGGATTACGTATGAAGGTGCTGGTTACATTTGCTGTGGAGGCGGAGTTTGCGGCGTGGCGGAAGCTGCGTGCGTTCAACCAGATTGATTATCAGGGGCTGAGGTTGCGGAGGGCTAAGGTTGGGACGGCCGAGGTCACGGTCCTGATTACTGGGGTGGGCACGCAAGCCGCAGCGCAGGCCATGGATCTGATGATGCGCATGGCGGATAAGGACCAGCATTTCGACGTGTGCGTTTCGAGCGGGCTGGCGGGAGCGCTTTGCGAAACGCTTGGTGTGGGAGACATCATCGCGCCCAAGGAACTCATCGTCGAGTTGAAACATGTGGGTCAGGGGGCTGAACGCCTTGAGGTGGACGGCGAACTTCGGCAGCTTGCGCTGGGGCGAGGCGCGAAGAACGCGAATTGCCTGTTTACGACCGATGAGATTCTGGTGAAGGCAAGCCAGAAGAAATCCTGCTCGTCGAGAGCGCAATCGGTGGACATGGAAAGTTTCGAAATTGTGAAGGAGGCGTCGGCGTGGGGAGCCCGCAGCGTGGTAATTCGGGCGGTCAGCGACGCAGCGACGGAAGATTTACCCATCAACTTCAATTTGACGCTTTCCGAGCAGAAGGAAGTGAGCCTTTCGAAGGTGCTGATGCAGCTTGCGAAGAATCCGCTGGCGTTGCCCTCATTGATTCGCTTTGGGAGGCAGAGCAAGCGGGCCGGGGCTCTGCTGGCAGAATTTCTGGAAAACTACCTGCAGGACTTGGCGGGCCGTGAGGATGCGAAACCGGTCAGCGAGGTGGCGGTGCGATGAGCGGGGCGCGGACCATGGTGGAGCAAGTGAAGGCGCTGGGCCCGATACCTAGGACGATGCGGGCGGGTGTGTATCGCGAAAAGGGGATCGTGCGGGTGGAAGAGGTGCCGGTGCCGGAAGTGGGCGACGGCGAAGTTCTGATCAAGGTGGCGGCTTGCGGCATTTGCGGGACGGACATCAAAAAGATTTTTTACAGGTATGTGGATCCGCCACAGATTCTGGGGCACGAACTGGCGGGGGCGGTGGTTGCGGTGGGGCGCGGTGTCACTAGGTGGAAGCTGGGCGACCGGGTGATGAGTTTTCATCACATTCCTTGCGGCGATTGCTTTTTTTGCGAGCGGCGAATGTTTTCGCAATGCAAGTTGTATAAGACCACTGGATTAACGGCGGGATTCACGCCGAACGGCGGCGGATTTGGCGAGTATGTGAAGGCGATGCCGTGGGTGGCGGAACGGGGGCTTGTGGCGCTGCCGGAGGACGTGAGCTTTGAAGAGGCCACGTTCATTGAGCCGATTAACACGATCGTTAAGGCGGTGCAAAAGGCGAGGGTTGCGGCCGGTGAGACGGTGCTGATCATTGGCTGCGGGCCTATCGGATTGCAGCTTTTAATGGTTACCCGAATTGAAGGTGCGCGCATCTATACGAGCGACCCGGTGGCCACGCGCCGGGAAAAGAGCCTACGGCTCGGAGCACTTGAGTCTTTTAACCCTGTAAGTGGTAAGCTAGTTGAAGAAATCCGGGCCCAGTCGGGGGGTCGCGGGGCAGACGTGGTTCTTGTCGCGGTGGCGCATCCTGCGGTTGTGGTGGAAGCGTTGGCGGCGGCGAGGCCAGGGGGACGGGTCCTTCTGTTTGCGGCGAATGATCCTGTCACAAAGATAGAGTTTCCAGCCTCGGCGGTGGGGATCGACGAGAAGGAAATCCTTGGCAGCTATAGTGCAGCGGTTGACATCCAAGAAGCTGCGGCAGCGCTGGTGCTTGGGAAGAAACTGCCTGTAATGGATATCGTCACGCACAGGTTCCCTTTGGATAGAATTCAGGAGGGCTTAGAACTGGCGGCGCATCCGACCGAAGATTCCTTAAAGATACTGATAACGCACAAATGAAAACAGCGTCCCCAAAGAAAAACGAGCTTGGACTGGAAGAGGCGCCTTTCCAGGAGAAAGTCGTTGTTCCTTCCCGAATGACCGCGGCCGTGCTCTACGGCAGCGAAGACCTGCGAATTGAACAGATTGATGTGCCGGCACTTGCGGTGGACGAGGTGCTGCTGCGCGTGCGGTTGGCGCTGACGGACGGCACGGACCTGAAGGTCTGGAAGCGCGGATATCACGCGAAAATGATCCAGCCTCCGGCGGTGTTCGGGCATGAGGTGGTGGGCGAAATTGTGGCGATGGGGAAGCGAGTGGATCCCCGGTGGCGGCTGGGCACGCGGGTGATTGCTGCGAATTCGGCGCCGTGTTTGCGGTGTTATCACTGCCGGCGCGGGCAGGAAAATCTTTGCGACGATCTGCTGTTCAATAACGGGGCGTACGCGGAATATATGCGCATTCCCGGGCGCATTGCGCGGGAAAACATGCTGGAGGTGCCGCACGGTGTGGATGACCACAGCGCGGCGCTGGTGGAACCGCTGGCATGCGTGCTGCGCGGTGTACACGAGATGGAAGTGCGCACGGGCGATACGACCGTGGTGATCGGTTGCGGACCGATTGGATTGATGTTTGTTCGAATGCTGACGCGGCGGGGAGTGCGCGTGATTGCGTTGGCGAGGCGCGAAGGGCCACTGGCGGTGGCACGGAAGCTGGGTGCTGCTGCGGCGATCAATGTTACGGAGACCCCGGATGTAGCAGCGGCGGTGCGGGCGTTGACCGATGAGGGCCGCGGGCCGGACTCGGTGGTCGAAGCCGCGGGAAACCCCGCGACGTGGGAACAGGCTTTGGCGATGGTGCGGCGCGGCGGCGTGGTGAATTTCTTCAGCGGGCTGCCGACCGGGACGCGCGTCCAGATCGAGCCGGCCGCGATTCATTACTCCGAGATCAAGATCATTTCGCCGTTCCACCACACGCCGCGGTTCATTCGCGAGGCGTTGGAAGCGATCCGGCGCGGGGACATTTCAGCGAACGAATTTGTCACCGAGGACATTCGACTGGAAGACCTGCCGCAGGCATTCGAGCGGATGAAGACGCGGAGCGGGGAAATCAAGCTGGCGGTGAGGCCGTAAGAAGTGACTGGTGACTGGTGAAAGCCACCTCGTTTTGTAAATCCAAGCTCAGACCCAATACTCAAGAGGTTAGAAACAGTTGATGCTGCGCGCTGGCGAATTGAAGATTGCCGCAAAGCTGCCGGCGGATGGTTGTGCGCCAGAAGAGGCGCAGGCCTACACGCGATGGCTGGCGACGCACCATTACGAAAATTTCAACGTGGCGTCGTGGCTCCTGCCGAAGGAATTGCACCAGCATTTTTATAATTTGTATGCCTATTGCCGCTGGGCGGATGACCTGGGCGACGAAATCCCCGTTAGAGAAAGGGCATTGGAGTTGCTGGATTGGTGGGAGCGGGAATTGGACGCCTGCTACGAGGGGCGGCCCTCGCATCCAGTGTTTGTGGCGCTGCGGGAGACGATTGTGGCGAAGGATGTGCCGAAGCAACCGTTCGCGGATTTGTTAAGGGCGTTTCGGCAGGATCAGGTGGTGAAGCGATATCCGTCGTGGGATGCGGTGCTGGATTACTGCGCGTATTCGGCGAACCCCGTGGGCCGGCTGGTGCTGTATTTGTGCGGGTATCGGGATGAAGAGAGGCAAAGGCTGTCCGACGCGACGTGCACTGCACTGCAGTTGGCAAATTTCTGGCAGGACGTTTCGCGGGACCTGGAGATCGGCCGGATTTACATTCCGTTGGATCGAGCAGCGGCGCATGGATTAGGCGAGGCCGATATTGTCGCCAGAAAATTTGATCATCGTTACGAATCGTTGATGAAGGAATTGATCGAGTACACGCGCGGGCTGTTCGAGAAGGGAATGCCGCTGGCGAAGAAGGTGGAAGGGAAGCTGAGTGTGGATCTGGAGATGTTCAGCCGTGGCGGGCTGGCCGTGCTCGATGCGATTGAGGCGATGGGGTACGACACGCTGCACCGGCGACCGGAAGTGAGCAAGGTGAAGCAGGCTGGATTGCTTGGGCGGGCGCTGATTACGCACGTGCTCGGCGGTTCGGATGGAAGCCGCAACGGCGGGTTTGGGCGCGAAGGGTCGAACTACGTGGCCGCCGATTCGACGGAAGCGGAGATCAGCGCGTCCTACAGCGACTGTCACCAGATTGCGCGGAGGGCACACAGCAATTTTTACCCGGCGTTTTTTCTGCTACCGAAGCCGAAGCGCGACGGAATTGTGGCGCTTTACGCGTTTATGCGTCTGATTGATGACGTATCGGACGAGGGCGCTGATGTGGCGACAAAGCAGCGCGGCCTGGCCAGGTGGAGGGCTGCTCTCGACGAGGCGATTACGGGACAGTCGCAGGCATTTGATGGCAACGCGGCGCGGTCGCTGCAAGCTGAGGATTTGTATGGCGAGCGGCAAGTGTTGCCTGCGCTGGTGGATACCATGGAGCGTTTCCGAATGCCGGCGCGCTACCTGCATGATCTGATTAGCGGCGCGGAGATGGATCTGACGATCCAGAAATACCCTACGTTTGAGCGGCTGAAGGAATATTGTTACCGGGTGGCGGGAACGGTTGGATTAACGTGCACGCATATTTTTGGATTCGGCGATTCGAAGGCGCTGGATTTGGCGGAGAAGCTGGGGCTGGCGTTTCAACTGACGAATATTATTCGCGATGTGCGCGAGGACTATTCCGTAGATCGCATTTACCTGCCGGAAGAAGATTTGGCGCGCTACGGAGTGGCGAATGAGGATTTGGGACGCAACGAGGCGACTCTGGGCGTGCGGGAACTACTGCGGTTTGAGGCGGACCGCGCGTGGAAGTTGTATGAAGAGGGAGCTGAGTTGCTGGGGCTGATTGAAGAAGATAGCCGCGGGACGCTGTGGCTGCTGGTGCATACGTACAGCGCACTGCTGGCGAGGATCGAGTCGGTGGATTTTGCCGTGTTTGGCGAGCGTGTGCGGCTCTCCAAGCCGGAGAAGATGATGTTGATGGCCAAGGCGCGATTCGGGCGCCACACGGAAGAGAACATTCTTGAAAAATGTGATCGTAATCGGCGGCGGACTGGCGGGGCTGTCGGCGGGCGTCGCGCTGGCTGAAGCCGGCTGGCGGGTGCGCCTGTTTGAGCAGCGGCCGTTTCTGGGCGGCCGGGCAACGTCGTACGTGTTGCCCGACGGCGAGCACGTGGACAACTGCCAGCACGTAACGCTGGGCTGTTGCACGAACCTGGAAGATTTTTATCGACGGGTTGGCTCGGCGGGGAAGATCAAATTTTTTGACCGGTTGCTGTTTCAGGACCCGCAGGGACATACCGGCCAGATGCAGGCAGGCATGCTGCCGGCGCCGTTTCACATGACGGGATCGTTTGCAGCGTTTGCGCCGCTTACGCTGGCAGACAAGTGGAGCATCGCATGGGCAATGCTGGATATTTTGCGCGGCAAGGGGCGCACGGCGGACCTTGATGAGCCCGGTGGAATTTCGATGCTGGAATGGTTGAAGCGGCGAAAGCAGACGCCAGGAGCGATCGAGCGATTCTGGCGGGTGGTGCTGGTGAGCGCGCTGGACGAGGAGCTTGACCGGACGGATGCACGGTTTGGGGTGGATGTTTTCTGGAAGGGATTTTTGTCGAACCGCACGGGATACCGGATGGGCGTGCCGTCGGTGCCGCTGGCGGAGCTTTATGACGGATGCAAAACGGAGATTGAGAAGCGCGGCGGCGAAGTGAACCTGCGGATGCCGGTGCGGGCGATTCAAGTTGCGAACGGCGCGGTGACGGGAGTGGAATTTGATGGCGGGCGGCGGGAGAGCGCTGAGGCTTACGTGTTTGCTCTTCCGCATCCCACGATGGCGGAACTGGCGAGCGAGGAGATGAAGCGGTTAGACCCGCGGCTGCGCGAATTGGAAAAAATAGGCGTGGCGCCGATTACGGGAGTGCATTTCTGGTTTGACCGGGAAGTGATGAAAGAGCCGTTTGTGACGCTGCTGGAAACGACCACGCAGTGGATTTTTAACAAGACGGCGCTTTATGGGGCAAGCAACGGGGCGGGGAAAGAAAAGGGCCAATACCTGCAACTGGTGATCAGCGCTTCGTATGATCTTTTGCAGAAGCCGCGGCAAGAGATTATTGATTTGTGCCTGAAAGAAGTGCATCAGGCGCTGCCGACGGCGCGGGATGCGAAATTGCTGAAGGCCACGGTCATCAAAGAAGCGGCAGCCACATTTTCTCCGCAACCGGGCGTGGACCGTTGGCGTCCAACACAGGAGACGCATATTCGCGGAATGTTTCTGGCGGGTGACTGGACGGCTACGGGCTGGCCCGCGACGATGGAAGGCGCGGTGAGGAGCGGGTACCTGGCGGCGGAAGCAGTGTTGCGAAGCGCGGGGACGCCGAGGAAATTTTTGCAGGCGGATTTGCGGGCGGATGGATTTGTAGGGTGGTTTTGCTAGGGTTTCGGGGATTTTCGCTAGATTGCTTGGTGTGTAGCTTTCTCTGACGTTGAGGTCCTTCGGGCATCCTCATCGGATGCCCTCAGGATGACAAGCTTTCGCACGGCTTCACAAGGTTTCGAGATTGAAGCTGGAGAGGTGGCGTTCGGAGAAGGTTAGAGCTTCGGCGACGCGATCGATTGCGGCGTAGGCTGCTTGGTTTGCGGCTTTGAACTGCTCGAACGAGGTTTCGGAATCCCAGTAGTCGAGGGTGAAGTAGAAATGAGGGCGGGAAAGGTCCTGCAGGAGGCGAGTTTTCCGGAAGTGCGGATCCGCTTGGAATAGTCGAACCCAGTCACCTTGAGGGCCATAGGCGGATTGAAAGCTTTCTTCGCAACCGGGCTTGACTTCGTACTCCCAGAGGACTACAAACATAGTTGTCCCATCTTCTGCTCTCGCGACCCGGCAATCCAGAAACACTCCATTAAGGGAAGGCTGGCCTGTCGAGCGATTGTAGCAACCCGATTGGATACAAGACGCAAAGAGATCCTCTCTGTAGTTGTGTAAGTACACGTTGAAGTGGCAGTCCGTTGAGGCTGACGGACGGAGGCGTTTGTGGATCGCAAGTACGGCCACCGCGGCTATCGTGACGCGGAAAAGCATGAAAAAAAGGAAAGACCAGATCGCAAGCCACCGCAGGGCGGCCCACGCGGAGCTACGGACCATCTTGGCCCGCGGACGCCGCGGATGGTAGGAACAGTGACGCGGGCGCGCTGCTCGAATTGCGGGGCGGTGCTGGTTTCTGGTTTTGATGCCAATGGGAAATGCCCGAAGTGCGGGTTTGAGCTGCACTGTTGCAAGCAGTGCCGGTTCTTCGATTCGGGCGCGCAATTTGAATGCACGCAGCCGGTGCCGGCGCGGGTCACGCCGAAAGACGCGAAGAACGATTGCAGTTTTTATGAGTTCAGGATGACGGTGGAAAAAGATACGGCGCCGACGTCGTACATGCAGCCGGCGCAAGTTCCCGTGGAAGCGCCCAATCCTTCGCGGCCTTTGGATGCGCGCCAGGCGTTTGAAAACCTCTTCAAGAAGTAGTGCCCTCGGATTTTTTCCTATCTGGTGAGCCAAGCGGGAAAAGTGTGGGCGCCGCCGGCATTTCGTTGGCGATTTGTTCGAGTTGCGGATAGTGCTGGCGCAGATCATCAGGCACTTTCAGTTTCGTTCCCTTCAAAATACTGAGGAGCTGTAGGGCGTTGACGACGGCCTTGCCCTGGTAGTGGTTGTTGGTGACGACGTAGGTGTCGCTGGTGTGCTGCTGAACTTCCTGGATGCGAGCGGCCCAGGGCTGGAGTTCCTCGAGAGAATATAGGTAGTTGTAGCGTTCGTGGGCGGGGAGCTGGGGATCATCGCTGAACCAGGTGTCGTAACGGCGGCCGTGAAACCGCACATAGCCGACAGGCGAAGTGCTTTGCGCGGATGGCGTGATGGAATTACCGATGACCGGTTGATCGATGTTGCAAAGGCCTGCGTTGTGCTCGCGCAATAAATCGAGAGTGGCTTGAGTTTGCCAGGAGGAGTGTCGGAGTTCGACGACGAGGGGATAGTCGGCGAAGCGTTTCAGAAGGGCGGAAAGATGGGCGCAGGTTTCAGGCGAGCGGTGGAAGGAAAAAGGGAACTGGAGAAGCACCGCGCCAAGCTTGCCTGCTTCGCGCAGCACGTCGAAGCCGGCGCGGACGTTGCGCTCGTCTTCGGTGGTGGCCGAGGGTTCGTGGGTGAAGCGCTGCCAGAGTTTTGCGGTGAAGAGGAACGAAGGATTTGCCGCTACACGTTCGATCCAGGCGGCGGCGTGGTCCGGGCGAATAGGTTGATAGAAGGAAGTATTGATTTCGACGGTGTCAAAAAACTGGGCGAGGAAAGTGGCTTCGTGAAAGTTTCTTGAGCGGCGTGAAGGATAGACGAAGCCCGACCAATCGGGGTAGGACCAGCCGGCAGGGCCGATGCGCAGGCGGCCCTGTGATGAGGGAGGGCGTGTGGAGTCTTTTTTCGGGCGCATTGGGTGGCTACCGTAAGGCTAGAAAGCCGCGTGAGGTATGTCAATGAGTGGGCGTTGCGCCGGGGATTGCGGCTTGTTATGCTTGCGGTGCTGTGCGGTGCAGAATGCAACTGCTTCGCAACCCCGCCAGATTCTGCTTTAAACCCTACAGGTGCAACCATGAACGTATCAATCAGCTATAGGCATGTGGACGCGCAACAACCAGTGGCAGTGGAGGTGACGCGGCGGCTGGATAAATTGAACCGGCTGCTGAAGAGTTATCAGCCGGATATGATTCAGTTGAAGGGAGTATTTTCGAAGAATCAGAGGACGGAGGAACAATCTTGCGCGCTGACGCTGTCGTTGCCGAATGGAATATTGCACGCCACGGGTAACGGCAAGAATGTGCTGGCGGGTTGCAAGAAAGCGTTCAGCGAAATCGAGACGCAGGTGAAGAAACACCAGTCACGCCTGCGGCGCGAACACGAATGGAAACGGAAGCGGCCGATCGAATGATGTGGTAACGCGGAAGAGGAAAATGCCTCAAACCAGACTTCCATGATAGGTCTTTGTCAAGAGGGCAAAAGCTCTCCCGACGCGCTTCGGAGGAGCGCGTGTACAAAACTCTTTCTGATTCCTCGCCGCGTGTGTTGGCCTCTCAGCCGTGGTTCCTATTTCAAATAGAACCAGACTTCCATGATAGGTCTTTGTCAAGAGGGCAAAAGCTCTCCCGACGCGCTTCGGAGGAGCGCGTGTACAAAACTCTTTCTGATTCCTCGCCGCGTGTGTTGGCCTCTCAGCCGTGGTTCCT
>Ga0210403_10000639_pt1 | contig 35696 bp, 34 predicted proteins | sample IncBWC19MmetaG_FD_150863 | JGI IMG/M metagenome (GOLD analysis project Ga0210403, IMG submission 150863) | Forest soil microbial communities from Barre Woods Harvard Forest LTER site, Petersham, Massachusetts, United States - Inc-BW-C-19-M | ecosystem: Environmental > Terrestrial > Soil >...
TCCTTCATCGCGGCACCGAGAAGCTGATCGAGCATAAGACCTATTTGCAGGCGATCCCGTATTTCGACCGGCTCGACTATGTCGCGCCGATGAACCAGGAGCACGCCTTCTGCCTCGCCGCCGAAAAGCTGCTTGGCATCGAGGTGCCGCGCCGCGGTCAATTGATCCGCGTGCTCTATTGCGAGATCGGGCGGCTATTGTCGCATCTCCTCCAGATCACCACGCAGGCGATGGACGTCGGCGCGCTGACCCCGCCGCTGTGGGGTTTTGAAGAGCGCGAGAAGCTGATGGTGTTCTACGAGCGCGCCTCCGGCTCACGCATGCATGCGGCCTATTTCCGCATCGGCGGCGTGCACCAGGATCTGCCGCCCAAACTGATCGACGATATCGAGGCGTTCTGCGGTCCGTTCCTGAAAGTCGTTGATGACCTTGACCGGCTGCTCACCGCCAACCGCATCTTCAAGCAGCGCAACGTCGACATCGGCGTGGTGACGCTGCAGCAGGCCTGGGAGTGGGGATTCTCCGGCGTGATGGTGCGCGGTTCGGGCGCGGCCTGGGATCTGCGCAAGGCGCAGCCTTACGAATGCTATGCCGAGATGGATTTCGATATCCCGATCGGCAAGAACGGCGACTGCTACGACCGTTACTGCATCCGCATGGAAGAGATGCGCCAGTCGGTACGCATCATGAAGCAGTGCATCCAGAAACTCAGAGCACCCGACGGGCAGGGGCCGATCGTCGTCCAGGACAACAAGATCTCGCCACCCCGCCGCGGCGAGATGAAGCGCTCGATGGAAGCGCTCATCCATCACTTCAAGCTCTACACCGAGGGCGTCCACGTGCCGGCCGGCGAAGTCTACGTCGCGGTCGAGGCGCCGAAGGGCGAGTTCGGTGTCTATCTCGTCGCCGACGGCACCAACAAGCCCTACAAGTGCAAGATCCGCGCACCCGGATTTGCGCATCTGCAGGCCATGGACTTCATCTGCAAGGGCCATCTGCTGGCCGACATCTCGGCCATTCTCGGCTCACTCGACATCGTGTTCGGTGAGGTCGATCGGTGATGGCGCCGGCGCCCATCCAGTTTGACCGCGCCTCAGGGGCCCTGGAGGGGGCCAACCTGTGGGAGCGGACGGCTGCGCTGGCGCTGGTGACGGGGTCGAAGATTTCGTCGCATTTTTCGCATCGCGGCTACAATTCCTGCGCCAATCTACTGCGCAGGACGCTGCCCGAGCGCAACATCGCGATCAAGCTCAACTCGGATGCGGTGTTTGAATTCCCCTATGGCGACGGCTATTGGAGCAAGCTGCTCAACCGTTCGTATCACTACGAAGACGAGCTGGAGCTGCTGTTCCGTGACTCCGTCGACGTCGACTACACTTTCATCGATTGCGGTGCCAATTACGGCTACTGGTCGGTGTTGGTCTCGAGCGCGCCCTACGGCTCGCACAAGGCGATTGCGATCGAGCCCTCGGGGCAGAATTTTCCGAAGCTTGCCGACAACGCGCGCGTCAACGGCAACCGTTTCGAGGCCATGAAATGCGCGATCGGTTCGGGCCGCAGCACCGCGCGTCTGTCAGGCACCAAGCATGAGGCCTTCAGCATCGCCGGCGACCAGTCGGACGGCGAGGAAGTGCCGGTCATCGCGCTCGACAATCTCATCGACGACGGCAAGGTTTCGGCAACAGGCAAATATCTGATCAAGCTCGACGTCGAAGGCGTCGAGATCGAGGCGATCAAGGGCGGTGCACGGCTGTTGCGGACCGACAGCGTCGTGCTGTGCGAGGAGCATGGCAATGACCGCGACCACACGGTGTCGCGCTTCATCCTGGAAAAGACGCCGCTCACGCTGATGGTCTACGATCCGCTCTCCAGCCGGCTCGAGACTGTCAAGGAGCTCTCGATCCTCGACCGTATCAAGGTCTCGTCCCACGTCGGTTACAACGTGTTCGGCACCGCAAGCGCGTTCTGGCAAAACCGGATCAACGCGCTTAATGCTAATGCCGCGCGCCGCATGCAATGAAAGACTAGAACACGATGTCCGTCCGCCGCCTTGCGCCAAAGGAATTGCAGCCCGCGAGTTTTGCGTTCTCGGACGAGAATCTCGCCTGGGCGAAGAAGGAGATGGCCAAATACCCGCCGGGACGCCAGGCTTCGGCGGCGATCGCGATCCTGTGGCGGGTGCAGGAGCAGCACGAGGGCTGGGTGTCGGAAGCCGCGATCCGCGCGGTCGCCGATCTCCTGGAATTGCCCCACATCCGCATGCTGGAGATCGCGACCTTCTACACGATGTTCCAGCTTTCGCCGGTCGGCAAGAAGGCTCATGTGCAGGTCTGCGGCACCACGCCGTGCCGGCTGCGCGGCGCCGGCGACATCATCGACGTCTGCAAGAGCCGGATTCACCACGATCCCTTCCATCTCTCCAAGGACGGCAATTTCAGCTGGGAGGAAGTGGAGTGCCTGGGGGCCTGCGTGAATGCGCCGATGGTCTTGATCTGGAAGGACACCTATGAGGACCTGACCAAGGAGAACTTTGGCAAGGTGCTCGACGGTTTTGCGTCCGGCAATCCGCCCAAGCCGGGTCCGCAGAACGGCCGCCAGTTTTCCGCGCCCATCACCGGGCCGACCACGCTCAAGGAAGTCACCTGATGTGGGCTCGCGCGCAAGCGAACCGCTGATTGGAGAAGCTGTTTAGTCATGCTCGAGGACAAGGATCGCATCTTCAAAAACCTTTACGGCCTCCACGACTGGGGCCTTGAAGGCGCGCGCAAACGTGGCGCATGGGACGGCACCAAGGCGATCATCGACAAGGGCCGCGACTGGATCATCAACGAGATGAAAGCCTCCGGCCTGCGCGGCCGCGGTGGCGCGGGGTTCCCGACCGGCATGAAATGGTCGTTCATGCCCAAGGAATCCAAGGATGGCCGGCCGAGCTATCTGGTGGTCAATGCCGACGAATCCGAGCCCGGCACCTGCAAGGACCGCGAGATCATGCGGCACGACCCGCATCTCCTCGTCGAAGGCTGCCTGCTCGCAAGCTTCGCGATGGGCGCGCATGCCTGCTACATCTATGTGCGCGGCGAGTTCATCCGGGAGCGCGAGCATCTGCAGGCCGCGGTCGATCAGGCCTATGAGGCCAAGCTGATCGGCAAGGACAATGTCAACGGCTGGCCGATCGACCTCTACGTCGCCCACGGCGCCGGCGCCTATATCTGCGGTGAAGAGACCGCGCTGCTCGAAAGCCTCGAGGGCAAGAAGGGCCAGCCGCGGCTGAAACCGCCATTTCCGGCCAATGTCGGCCTCTACGGCTGCCCGACCACGGTCAACAATGTCGAATCCATCGCGGTTGCACCCGACATCCTGCGGCGCGGCGCGGCGTGGTTCTCGGCGATCGGCCGGCCCAACAATGTCGGCACAAAGCTCTTCTGCGTCTCCGGCCATGTCGAACGTCCCTGCAACGTCGAAGAGGCCATGGGGATTTCGTTCCGCGAGCTGATCGAGCGGCATTGCGGCGGCATCCGCGGCGGCTGGGACAATCTCAAGGCCGTCATTCCCGGCGGCTCGTCGGTGCGCATGGTGCCGGCCGAGCAGATCATCGACACGCCGATGGATTTCGACAGCCTCGGCAAGCTGCGCTCGGGGCTTGGCACCGCCGCCGTGATCGTGATGGACAAGTCGACCGACCTGATCCGGGCGATCGCGCGCATCTCCTATTTCTACAAGCATGAAAGCTGCGGCCAGTGCACGCCCTGCCGCGAGGGCACCGGCTGGATGTGGCGGGTGTTGACCCGCATGGCGGAAGGCCGCGCCCACAAGCGCGAGATCGACATGCTGCTGGAGGTGACCAAGCAGGTCGAAGGCCACACAATCTGCGCACTCGGCGATGCGGCGGCGTGGCCGATCCAGGGCCTGATCGCGCATTTCCGTCACGAGATCGAAGCACGGATCGACGAATATTCGCACAAGGCGGATCTCGACGATCAGGGCATCCGCGATCCCGCTCACATGGTCGCGGCGGAGTAGAAATAATGACCAAGATCATCGTCGACGGCAAAGAGATCGATATCCCGCCGGAGTATACACTCTTGCAGGCGTGCGAGGCCGCGGGCGCCGAAATTCCGCGCTTCTGCTACCATGAGCGGCTGTCGATCGCCGGCAATTGCCGGATGTGTCTGGTCGAAGTGAAGGGCGGACCCAAGCCGGTTGCGAGCTGCGCCTGGGCTGTGCGCGATTGCCGCCCCGGTCCCAAGGGCGAGCCGCCGGAGATTTCGACGCGCTCGCCGATGGTGAAAAAGGCGCGCGAAGGCGTGATGGAATTTTTGCTGATCAACCATCCGCTGGACTGCCCGATCTGCGACCAGGGCGGCGAGTGCGACCTGCAGGACCAGGCGATGGGCTATGGCGTCGACACCAGCCGCTTTGCCGAGAACAAGCGTGCGGTCGAGGACAAATATCTGGGCGCGCTGGTCAAGACCTCGATGAACCGCTGCATCCAGTGCACGCGCTGCGTTCGCTTCTCCGCCGAGATCTGCGGCGCGCCGGAAATGGGCGCGACCGGCCGCGGCGAGGACATGGAGATCACCACCTATCTCGAGCACGCGCTGACGTCGGAGCTGCAGGGCAATCTCGTCGACATCTGCCCGGTCGGCGCGCTCACTTCGAAGCCTTATGCCTTCGCGGCGCGGCCCTGGGAGCTTGGCAAGACCCAGTCGGTCGACGTGATGGACGGCGTCGGCTCCGCGATCCGCGTCGATACCCGCGGACGCGAAGTGATGCGTATCCTGCCGCGCCTCAACGAGTCCGTGAACGAGGAATGGATTTCCGACAAGACCCGCCACGTGGTTGACGGCCTGCGCACGCAGCGGCTCGACCGGCCCTATGTCCGCGAGAACGGCAAGCTCCGCGCCGCGTCCTGGAGCGAGGTGTTCAGTGCGATCGCGGCCAAGACCAGCCGTATCGACGGCAAGCGCATCGGTGCCATCGCCGGCGATCTCTCCGGCGTTGAAGAGATGTTCGCGCTGAAGGAGCTGCTCGCAAAATGCGGCTCGAGCAATCTCGCGGTGCAGGGCGGTGACGCCTTCGATCCCAAGGCGGGACGTGCCTCCTACATCTTCAATCCAACCGTTGCCGGCATCGACCAGGCCGATGCGCTTCTGATCATCGGTTCCAACCCGCGCAGGGAAGCCGCCGTTCTCAACGCGCGTATCCGCAGGCGCTGGCGCACCGGCCAGCTCAAGGTCGGCGTGATCGGCGTCAAGGCCGATCTCACCTATGATTATGATTACATCGGCGTGGGCACCGACACGCTCAGCGACCTCGCGGCCGGCAAAGGCTCTTTCGCGGATGTCTTGAAGAACGCGCAGCATCCAATCGTGCTGGTTGGCTCGGGCGCAATCGCACGCCATGACGGCGCGGCCGTGCTGGCGCTTGCCGCGAAGCTTGCAGGCGATCTCGGCGCGATCAAGGACGGCTGGAACGGCTTTGCAGTGCTGCAGGATACGGCCTCGCGCGTCGGCGCGCTCGACGTCGGCTTTGCGCCGGGGGCGGGCGGCTTGAGCGCGGCGCAGATGACGACCTTCGGCACGCTCGATGTGCTGTTCCTGCTCGGCGCCGACGAGATCAAGGTGCCGGACGGTACCTTCGTGGTCTATATCGGCACCCATGGCGACAAGGGCGCGCACCGCGCCGACGTGATCCTGCCGGGTGCGGCCTACACCGAGAAATCCGCGATCTACGTTAACACGGAGGGCCGCGTGCAGATTGGCGGCCGCGCGTCGTTTCCGCCAGGCGAGGCGCGCGAGGACTGGGCGATCATCCGTGCGCTGTCGGACATTCTGGGCAAGAAGCTGCCCTATGACTCGCTGGGTGCGTTGCGGCAGGCGATCTTCAAGGTGGCGCCGCATCTGATGCGTGTCGATCAGATCGAGGCCGGCAACGCGGCCGACATCAAGACACTGGCGGGGAAGGGCGGCAGCGTCGAGAAGACGCCCTTCAAGTCTTCGGTTGCGGATTTTTACCTGACCAATCCGATCGCGCGCGCTTCGGCGGTCATGGCGGAATGTTCGCGCTTGGCCTCCGGGCAGATGCTGACGGCAGCAGAGTAGGGGATGCGATGAAAGTCATCGGCCTCATCGGCGGCATGAGTTGCGAATCGACCGCGCATTATTATGCGCGGCTGAACGAGCGCGTCCGCGAGGCGCTCGGTGGCTTGCACTCGGCCGAAATCCTGATGTGGTCGGTCGATTTCGCGCCGATTGCGCAAATGCAGGCCGAGGGGCGCTGGCAGGAGGCGGGCGTCCGCCTCGCCGCTATTGCCAGGCGGTTGGAAAGCGCGGGAGCGGACGTGATCGTGCTCGCCACCAACACCATGCACAGGGTTGCCGACGCCATCGAAGCCCACATCGGCATTCCCTTCCTGCACATTGCCGACGCGACCGCGGAAAAGATCCGTGAGGCCGGCAAACGCCGTCCTGCGATCATGGCGACCCGCTTCACCATGGAGCAGGATTTCTACACCGGCCGCCTGCATGGCAAATTCGGCCTTGATCCGATCACGCCTGATGAAACTGATCGCGAACTGGTGCACCGGATCATCTATCACGAGCTGTGCGTCGGACGCGTCAACGAGACTTCGCGGGCGGCCTATGTCGATGTGGCGCAACGACTCAAGAAAAAGGGCGCGGATTGCCTCGTGCTCGGTTGCACCGAGGTCGGCATGCTGCTCAATGAAGGCAATTCGCCGCTGCCGATCTTCGACACCACCCTGATCCATGCCGATGCCGCGGTGAAATTCGCGCTCGGCCACCTGCCAACCGCGCAAGCAGCGGAGTGAGCGTGACCTGATGGCTGATTTCTTCGCAAGCTCGTTCTGGACCGGCTTTCTCTGGCCGCTGATCATCATGGTCGCGCAGAGCGTGCTGCTGCTGGTCGTGCTGCTGATCGCGATCGCCTACATCCTGCTCGCCGACCGCAAGATCTGGGCGGCGGTGCAGATCCGGCGCGGCCCCAACGTGGTCGGGCCGTGGGGCCTGCTGCAGTCCTTCGCCGACCTGCTGAAATTCGTGCTGAAGGAGCCGACCATCCCGGCCGGCGCCAACAAGGGCGTATTTCTCCTTGCTCCATTGGTCTCTTGCGTGCTCGCGCTCGCGGCCTGGGCGGTCATCCCGACCAATCTCGGCTGGGCGATTTCCGACATCAATGTCGGCGTGCTCTACATCTTCGCGATCTCGTCGCTGTCGATCTACGGCATCATCATGGCCGGCTGGTCGTCGAACTCGAAATATCCGTTCCTGGCCGCGCTGCGCTCGGCGGCGCAGATGGTGTCCTACGAAGTCTCGATCGGCTTCGTCATCATCACCGTGCTGCTCTGCGCCGGCACACTGAACCTTTCGGGGGTAGTCGAAGCGCAGAAGCTGCACGGTTTCGCCAGCCTGATCGGCCTGCCGAAGCTGACCATCCTGAACTGGTATGTCTGGCCGCTGTTCCCGATGTTCGTGGTGTTCTACGTCTCGTCGCTGGCGGAAACCAACCGGCCGCCCTTCGACCTCGTCGAAGCGGAGTCGGAGCTGGTTGCCGGCTTCATGGTGGAATATGGCTCGACGCCGTATCTTTTGTTCATGCTCGGCGAATATGTCGCGATCACCACCATGTGCGCACTGGCGACGATCATGTTCCTGGGCGGCTGGCTGTCGCCGATCGACCTGCCGCCTTTCAACTGGGCGCCCTTGGGGATTATCTGGTTCTCGCTAAAACTGTTCTTCATGTTCTTCCTGTTCGCGATGGCCAAGGCCATCGTGCCGCGCTACCGCTACGATCAACTGATGCGGCTCGGCTGGAAGGTGTTCTTGCCGCTCTCGCTGGCGATGGTGGTCATCGTCGCCGGGGTGCTGCATTTCGCCGACATCGCGCCGAAGTGAGGTCGCCATGGGTATCAATGTAAACGCCACTGCCCGCTCGCTCCTGCTGTCCGAATTCGTATCGGCGTTCTTCCTCGCCATGCGCTATTTCTTCCAGCCGAAGCCGACGCTGAACTATCCCTTCGAGAAGGGGCCGATCTCGCCGCGCTTTCGCGGCGAGCATGCGCTGCGCCGTTACCCGAATGGCGAAGAACGCTGCATCGCCTGCAAGCTGTGCGAGGCGATCTGCCCGGCGCAGGCTATTACGATCGAGGCCGGTCCGCGCCGCAACGACGGCACCCGCCGCACGGTGCGCTACGACATCGACATGGTGAAATGCATCTATTGCGGCCTGTGCCAGGAAGCCTGCCCGGTCGATGCCATCGTCGAGGGCCCGAACTTCGAATTCGCGACCGAGACTCGCGAGGAACTCTACTATGACAAGGAGAAACTGCTCGCCAATGGCGACCGCTGGGAGCGCGACATTGCGAAATCGATCGCACTCGACGCGCCGTACCGGTGAGGTGAGGGTATGATCCTTCCCGCGTTGTTCTTTTACCTGTTCGCCGGGGTCTGCGTCGCCTCCGCCGTGATGGTGGTGGTGTCGCGCAATCCCGTGCACTCCGTGCTGTATCTGATCCTGGCCTTCGTCAACGCGTCCGGCCTGTTCGTGCTGATGGGCGCCGAATTCCTGGCGATGATCCTGATCGTGGTCTATGTCGGCGCGGTCGCCGTGCTGTTCCTGTTCGTGATCATGATGCTCGACGTCGATTTCACCGAGCTTCGGGAAGGCTTCATCCAGTATGTTCCGGTCGGCATCGTGATCGGCGGCATCTTCATGTTCGAGCTGCTGCTCACCGTCGGTGCCTGGGTCATCAACCCCGCCGTCACCAAACAGATCACGGCGCCGATCCCGGCCAATGTCAGCAACACCGAGGCGCTCGGCCTCGTGCTCTACACGAAATATGTTCATTACTTCGAGGTCGCCGGCATGGTGCTGCTGGTCGCCATGATCGGCGCGATCGTCCTGACGCTCCGGCACAAGGCGAGCGTCAAGCGGCAGGACATCAACGTGCAGAACGCGCGGACGCCCGAGATGGCCATGGCTGTGCGCAAGGTCGCCTCGGGGCAGGGCTTGCTGGAGTCGGACGCCGCGGAGTGGGTGAAATGACGATCGGGCTCGGACATTACCTCGCCGTCGGCGCGATCCTCTTCACGCTCGGCATTCTCGGCATCTTCCTCAACCGCAAGAATATCATCGTCATCCTGATGTCGATCGAGCTGATCCTGCTCGCGGTCAACATCAACCTGGTGGCTTTCTCCACCTTCCTTGGCGACATCGTTGGCCAGGTGTTTGCGCTATTGGTGTTGACCGTTGCGGCCGCGGAAGCCGCGATCGGACTTGCGGTGCTGGTCGTTTACTTCCGCAACCGCGGCTCGATTGCGGTTGAAGACGTCAATCTGATGAAGGGCTAGGGCGCGATTATGGTTCAGGCAATCGTCTTCCTGCCGCTGCTCGGCGCCATCCTGGCAGGCATCATCTCGCTGGTGGGCGCGCATGCGCGCTGCCCGAGCGGTGATACTGTCGATCATCACGACGATGCGCATGACGACGCCCACGCGCACGCCTCGGAAGCCCATGACGATCACGGCGACGACCACGGCCATGACGACCATCACGTCAGCGAACCGCCGGCCGCGGGCTCGCGCGCGGCCGAGCTGATCACGACCGGACTGCTGTTCGTTTCCGCCGCGCTGTCGTGGATAGTTTTCGTCGATGTCGGCTTCCTGCATCACGACGCCCGCATTGCGTTGTTCCCCTGGATCGTCTCCGGCGATCTGCAGGTCGGCTGGTCGCTGCGTGTCGATACGCTGACTGCGGTCATGCTGGTCGTGGTCAACACGGTCTCTTCGCTCGTCCACCTCTATTCGATCGGGTACATGGACGAGGATCCCTACCGGCCGCGCTTCTTCGGCTATCTTTCGCTGTTTACCTTTGCGATGCTGATGCTGGTGACGGCGGACAACCTCGTGCAGCTGTTCTTCGGCTGGGAGGGCGTGGGCCTGATGAGCTACCTCCTGATCGGCTTCTGGTATCAAAAGCCGTCGGCGAATGCCGCTGCGATCAAAGCCTTCGTCGTCAACCGCATCGGCGATTTCGGGTTCCTGCTCGGCATTTTCGCCGTGTTCATGATGATCAACTCGGTCGACTTCGAGACCATCTTCGCGGGCGCGCCCGGGCTTACCGGCAAGACCATCGACTTCATGGGCTGGCATGCCGATGCGCTGACCCTGATTTGCCTGCTGCTGTTCATGGGCGCGATGGGCAAGTCGGCGCAGTTCCTGCTGCACACCTGGTTGCCGGACGCGATGGAAGGCCCGACCCCGGTCTCGGCGTTGATCCATGCGGCGACCATGGTGACCGCCGGTGTGTTCATGGTGGCGCGGCTGTCGCCGTTGTTCGAGCTTGCGCCGAACGCGCAGGCCGTGGTGATGTTCTTTGGCGCGACCACCGCGTTCTTCGCCGCCACGATCGGCCTCGTCCAGAACGACATCAAGCGCATCGTCGCCTATTCGACCTGTTCCCAGCTCGGCTACATGTTCGTGGCGATGGGGGCAGGGGCCTATTCGGTCGGCATGTTCCACCTGTTCACCCACGCCTTCTTCAAGGCGCTGTTGTTCCTGGGTTCGGGCTCGGTGATTTACGCGATGCACCACGAGCAGGATATCCGCATGATGGGCGGGCTGTGGCGCAAGATTCCCTATACCTTCGTGGTGATGTGCATCGGCACGCTGGCGCTGACCGGCTTTCCATTGTTCGCCGGCAACTTCTCCAAGGACGCGATCATCGAGTCCGCCTATGCGTCGCATAACCCGATGGCGGTCTATGCGTTCATCCTGACGGTCGCCGCCGCCGGCCTCACGGCCTTCTATTCATGGCGGCTGATCTTCAAGACCTTCTTCGGCGAGCCGCACAACCAGGAGCACTATGAGGCCGCGCATGAGAGCCCGTATTGGATGCTGATCCCGATCGGCGTCCTGGCCGTGGGCTCGATCGCCTCCGGCTTCCCGTTCAAGGAGCTGTTCGCCGGTCATGGGGTGCATGAGTTCTTCGGCGAATCCGTGAAGATGAATCCGCACATCATCGAGGACATGGAGCAGATCCCGGAGTACATCAAGCTCCAGCCCTTCATCATGATGGCGATCGGCGCCGTGATCGCCTACGTCTTCTACATCCGCCGGCCCTATATTCCTGAAGAGCTCGCAGCGCAGCAGCCGATGCTGTATCAATTCCTGCTCAACAAGTGGTATTTTGACGAGCTCTACGACCTCATCTTCGTGCGCACGACGAAGTGGATCGGCTACCAGCTCTGGAAGAAGGGCGACGGCTACATCATCGACGGCTTCGGTCCCGATGGCGTGTCGGCGCGCGTGCTCGATATCACGCGCAACGTCGTCAAGATCCAGACCGGCTATCTCTATCACTATGCCTTTGCGATGCTGATCGGTGTCGCCGGGCTGATCACCTGGTTCATGTTCGGCTTGGGAGGCCAGTAATGACAACCTGGCCCATCCTGTCCGTCGTCACCTTCCTGCCGCTGGTCGGCGCGCTGATCGTCTATGTCAGCCGCGGCGACGACGAGGCGGCGCGGCGCAACTCGCGCTGGATCGCGCTCTGGACCACGATCGTCACCTTCGGCCTCTCGCTGATCCTGGTCTGGCGCTTCGATCCCTCGAACACGGACTTCCAGTTCGTCGAGAAGACCTCGTGGCTTGCGACCGGCATCAACTACCACATGGGCATCGACGGCATCTCGCTGCCGCTGGTGATCCTGACCACCGCGATCCTGCCGCTCTGCATCATCGCGAGCTGGCGCTCGGTGACGGTGCGGGTGCGCGAATACATGATGGCGTTCCTGATCCTGGAAACGTTGATGGTCGGGACCTTCTCGGCGCTCGACCTCGTGCTGTTCTATCTGTTCTTCGAAGGCGGCCTGATCCCGATGTTCCTGATCATCGGCGTCTGGGGCGGTCCGCGCCGGGTCTATGCCTCCTTCAAGTTCTTCCTCTACACGTTCCTCGGCTCGGTCCTGATGCTGCTCGCCATCATGGCGCTGTACTGGAACGGCAACACCACCGACATTCCGACCCTGATGCATGCATCCGTGCCGCGCTCGTTGCAGACCTGGGCGTGGCTCGCGTTCTTTGCCTCCTTCGCGGTGAAGATGCCGATGTGGCCGGTGCACACCTGGCTGCCGGACGCGCACGTCGAAGCGCCGACCGCCGGCTCGGTGATCCTGGCCGCGATCCTCCTGAAGATGGGCGGTTACGGCTTCCTGCGCTTTTCGCTGCCGATGTTCCCGCTCGCATCGCACGATTTCGCGCCGCTGATCTACACGCTCTCGGTCATCGCCATCATCTACACCTCGCTGGTGGCGCTGATGCAGGAGGACATGAAGAAGCTGATCGCCTATTCCTCCGTCGCCCACATGGGCTTCGTGACCATGGGCATCTTCGCCGGCACCATGCAGGGCGTCGCCGGCGGCATGTTCCAGATGATCTCGCACGGCATCGTCTCCGGCGCGCTGTTCCTCTGCGTCGGCGTGGTCTACGACCGCATGCACACCCGCGAGATCGCCGCCTATGGCGGACTGGTCAATCGCATGCCGCTCTATGCGATGGTGTTCATGGTCTTCACCATGGCCAATGTCGGCCTGCCCGGCACTTCCGGCTTCATCGGCGAGTTCATGACGCTGATCGGCACCTTCAAAGTATCGATCCCGACCGCCGTTCTCGCCACGACAGGCGTGATCCTGTCGGCGTCTTACGCACTCTGGCTCTATCGCAAGGTGGTGTTGGGCGCGCTGGTGAAACCGTCGCTGATGTCGATCAAGGACCTGACCCTCCGCGAATGCGTGACGCTGTTCCCGCTGGTGGCGCTGTCGATCTTCTTCGGCGTCTATCCAAAGCCGGTGCTGGACATGTCGGCGGCCTCGGTGCAGCAGCTCGTCAACAATTATTCCACAGCAGTGACGGCCGTGAAGGCCGCCGCGCTGATGCACTGAGGCGCCGCCCATGAGCTTTGAAACCGCGGGTTATCAACTACTGCCGGTCGTGCCCGAGCTGGTGCTCGCGGTCGGCGCCATGGTGCTGTTGATGCTGGGAGCCTATCGCGGGCAGGGCGCGACGTCGCTGGTCACCGGGCTCGCCGTTTGCCTTTTGGTCGCAACCGGCGTGATCGAGCTGATGCTGCCACCCGGCAAGCTCACGACCTTCGGCGGCAGCTTCATCGTCGACGACTTCGCCCGCTTCCTGAAGATCGTGGCCCTGATCGGCTCGGTCGCGACGCTGGTATTGTCGACGGAGTTTCTGTCCGATCCGTCGCGGCGCATCTTCGAGTATTCGATCCTGGTGCTGCTTTCGACGCTTGGCATGATGGTGCTGATCTCGGCCGGCGACCTGATCGCGCTCTATCTCGGGCTCGAGCTGATGTCGCTCGCACTCTATGTGGTCGCAGCCAGCAACCGCGATAACGCGAAATCGACCGAAGCCGGCCTGAAATATTTTGTCCTGGGCGCGCTTTCTTCGGGCATGCTGCTCTATGGCGCCTCGCTGATCTACGGCTTTACCGGCACGGTCAGCTTCGCTGGCATCGCGGCGGCTGCCAAGACCGGCAGCATCGGAATTGTGTTCGGCATCGTGTTCCTGCTCGCGGGCCTCTGCTTCAAGGTCTCGGCGGTACCGTTCCACATGTGGACGCCGGACGTCTATGAGGGCGCGCCGACGCCGGTGACCGCTTTCTTCGCCTCCGCGCCGAAGGTGGCGGCGATGGCCGTGTTTGTACGCGCTACGATGACGGCCTTCCCCGGCATCACCACCGAATGGCAGCAGATCGTCGTCTTCGTGTCGATCGCCTCGATGGGGCTCGGCGCCTTCGCGGCGATCGGTCAAAAAAACATCAAGCGACTGATGGCCTATTCCTCGATCGGTCATATGGGCTTTGCGCTCGTCGGACTTGCCGCCGGCACCGCCGAGGGCGCGCAGGGCGTGCTGGTGTATATGGCGATCTATGTGGCGATGACGCTCGGCTCCTTTGCCATCATCCTTGCGATGAAGCGCAACGGGCAGGCCGTCGAGCAGATCAGCGATTTCGCGGGTCTCTCGCGCACGAACCCGCTGCTCGCCTTCTTCTTCGCGATGTTCCTGTTCTCGCTCGCCGGTGTCCCGCCGCTCGCGGGCTTCTTCGCCAAATGGTATGTATTCGTTGCGGCGATCAAGGCCGATCTGTTCACGCTCGCCGTCATCGGCGTGCTGACCAGCGTGGTGGGTGCGTTCTACTATCTCAGCATCATCAAGGTGATGTATTTCGACGATCCGCTCGCCAAGCTCGATCCGATGCGTGTGGAACTGAGTGTGGTGCTGGCAGTCACCGGTCTCTTCAACATCCTGTTCTTCGTCTATCCGGGTCCGCTGGTCGGCGTTGCGACGGCAGCGGCCAAATCGCTGTTCTAGATGACATTCACGCTCGGTCCGCGCGCCGCATCCGCCGGTTACCGGCTCAAATCCTTCGACCAGATCGGTTCGACCAACGCCGAAGCCATGACTTGCGCCCGCAACAATGAGCGCGGGCCGGTCTGGTTCGTGACCTCGGAGCAGACCGCCGGCCGCGGACGGCGTTTCCGGCCCTGGGTCGCGCCGCGCGGCAATCTCGCCAGCAGCATCCTGGAAGTGATGGATGTTGCGCCCGCGGTTGCGGCCACGCTTGGCTTTGCCGCAGGGCTCGCGCTGGAAGCCGCACTCCGCAAGGTCAGTGTCGAGGCAGCGATGCGGGCCGGAGCGGCCGGCCTGAATTTCTCGCTGAAATGGCCCAACGACGTGCTGGCCGGACGCCGGAAGCTTGCCGGCATTCTGCTGGAGGCCGAAGCGGTGGGTAGCGGCCTCGCGGTCGTGGTCGGCATCGGCACCAATGTCATGGCCGCCCCTGAGGGCACGCCGACACCTGCGACCTCGCTGCGGGCGCTTGGCATCGATGTCGGGGCCGAGGAACTGTTTGCCGCGCTCTCCGACGGCTGGGCGGAGTTTCGTGGTATCTGGGACAACGGCCGAGGCTTTGAGGCCATCCGGAAAGCCTGGCTGGATCGCGCAGCCGGCCTCGGGCAGGCGGTCGCGATCAAGTCGGCGGGCGTGATCATCGAAGGCACCTTCGACACTATCGACGAGCAGGGCTGCATGATCGTCCGCACACAGGCAGGGCAATTGGTGCCGATCACGGCGGGCGACGTCTATTTCGGCGAGGCCGCCTCCGCAGAGCCCGACTCAAAAAGAGCGACCTGATGGCACGCCCGGACGAATTGACCTTTGCGCCGCTTGGCGGCGTCGGCGAGATCGGCATGAACCTGTCGATCTACGGGCTCGGCAAAGGCCAGCAACGTTCCTGGCTCGCGGTCGACCTCGGCGTCTCCTTCGGTGACGAGGAGCATCTGCCGGGTATCGACCTGATCATGCCGGATATCAGCTTTCTTGAGAAAGAGCGGAAGAACCTTGTTGGGCTGGTGCTGACGCACGCCCACGAAGATCATTTCGGCGCTATCATCGATCTCTGGCCCCGGCTGAAATGCCCGATCTATGCGACCAAGTTCAGCGCAGCGCTGTTCGAGGCCAAATGCGAGGCCGAGCGCGAGCCGCCGAAAATCCCGGTCACGGTGGTGCCGTCGGGTGGGCGGGTCGATATCGGCCCGTTCAGTGTCGAGTTCATTCCGGTTGCCCATTCAATTCCGGAATCGCATGCGCTGGCGATCCGCACCGAGATCGGCACTGTCCTGCATACCGGCGACTGGAAGATCGATCCGACCCCGATCATCGGGCTTCCCACCGACGAGCGGCGGCTGCGCGAGCTGGGCGACGCCGGCGTACTGGCATTGGTGGGAGATTCCACCAACGCGGTGCGCGACGGGCGCTCGCCTTCGGAGGCCGAGGTCGCCAAAACCATCACGGAGCTCGTGAAGTCCGCGAGAGGCCGTGTCGCGGTGACGACCTTTGCCTCCAATGTCGCCCGCATCAAGGCGGTTGCCGACGCCGCCAAGGCCGCCGACCGCGAAGTCGTCGTGGTCGGCCGCGCCATGGAGCGCGTGGTGCAGGTGGCGCGCGAGACCGGCTATCTCGACGGCGTGCAGAATTTCCGCGGCACCGATCTCTACGGCCATTTCCCACCGGACAAGGTGCTGGCGCTGTGCACCGGCAGCCAGGGCGAGCCGCGCGCGGCGCTAGCGCGGATCGCGAGCAACGACCACCCGCAGGTGACGCTGAACAAGGGCGACAGCGTCATTTTCTCCTCGCGCACCATTCCGGGCAACGAGAAGGCGGTCGGCACCATCATCAACGGCCTGGTATCGCAGGGCGTCGAGGTCATCACCGATCGCACGCACCTGGTGCATGTGTCCGGCCACCCCCGCCGCGATGAGCTGCGCGACATGATCTCCTGGGTGCGGCCGCAGCTTCTGATTCCCGTGCATGGCGAAGCGCTGCACCTGTCGGAACACGCGCGGCTCGCCCGCGCCGCCGGCGTGCCGAAGGTGCTGACTTGCCGCAATGGCGATCTGGTCAAGCTCGGCCCCGGTGATCCCGGCATCATCGACGAATTGCCGGCGGGACGGCTCTACAAGGATGGCACGATCCTGGAGGACGCCAAGTCGCGCGCCGTGGTCGAGCGGCGGCGGATGAGCTTTGCCGGCTGTGTCTTTGTGGCGATCGCCATGACCGAAAAGGGCGAATTGGTCGACGATCCCGAGGTTGATCTTGTCGGCATCCCCGAGAAGAATAAGGCCGGCGAGGAACTCGACGACATCGTGTTCGATGTCGTGGTCTCGACGGTGGAAGGCCTGCCGCGGGCACGGCGGCGCGATCCGGATGCGCTGGCGGAATCGGTGCGGCGGGCGGTGCGGTCAGCACTCAACGAGCAGTGGGGCAAGAAGCCGCTCTGCCTCGTTCATGTGCTCGAAGTGTAGTGCGTGAGTGGAAACCGGTTTTGCGACAAGAACACGCGCAAAACAGAAGTGGAGGTGCCCATGCTCGGCCGGCTCAATCATGTCGCAATCGCGGTCAAGGATGCCGAGAAGGCGGCGAAGATTTACGGCGCCGCCTTTGGCGCGCAGATTTCGGAAGCCGTGCCGCTGCCCGAGCACGGTGTCATCACCGTGTTCGTGACACTGCCGAACACCAAGATCGAATTCATCCAACCGCTGGGCGAAGCGTCGCCAATCGCGAAATTCCTGGAGCGAAACGCCGACGGCGGCATTCATCACGTCTGCTATGAAGTCGCCGATATCGTCGCCTCGCGCGATACGTTGATCAAGGAAGGCGCGCGGGTGCTCGGCGACGGCAGGCCGAAAATCGGCGCGCACGGCAAGCCGGTGCTGTTTCTGCACCCGAAGGATTTTTCCGGCGCGCTGGTCGAAATCGAACAGAGCTGAAAGATGGCCTACACCATCTCAACCGCGTTCGCGATCTACTTCGTACTGTGGTGGGTCGTGCTGTTCCTGACGCTGCCATTCGGTGTGCGCAGCCAGCACGAGGACGGTGTCGGCGCGCCCGGCACCGATCCCGGCGCGCCGATTGCAACCCGGATGGGCCGAAAGTTGATCTGGACCACGATCATTTCAGCCGTGATTTTCGGCCTTGCCATGCTCGCCTATAATGCCGGCTATCTCTCCATCGAGCGGTTGTCGAAGCTGATGGGAATGCCGTTCTAGTACCGCCGATTTGAAGTCCCTGCACTGCAAGCGGCGAAATGAACCCAGGGACTTCAAATCGAAAAGCGGCACTAGAATCATAAGTTTGCTAGTGCCCATGGCTTTCCGAAGTTCGTAGAAGGTGGTTGCTGAAATGGTGTACGAACTTCGGAAAGTGGGCACTAGCCGAGCCATGTTGGCTGCCGGGGGAAGACCATGACCATGTCTGAGCGAATCGTAATCGGACTCCTGGTGTTGATCATCGCGGGCCTGGGTGCAGCCTTCTACACCGACTGGAAGCTCGCGGTGCAGGTCCGCACGCTGAAATCCTTCGCGGAGAGCTATGTCTTTGCCGAAGCGGTCGCTGCCTGCGAAAAGACGCAGAGCTCGACGCCGTTCAAATGGAATGGCGGCACCAATACCTCGATCGTCGGGTTGAACTCGGTCAAGCTCGACAAATTCACGGTGAGTTCGAGCTACACGCTGGTCGCCGACGGCGTCTATTGCGACTACGATCCGATCAAGCACAAGGCCAATGTCGGCAACAATTTCCTCGATCGCGAAGATTTCTAGCCGTGCCGGACGTGGTCCCATGACGTCACAGCAGCGACCGACCGGCGATCTCCGATCTCATCAATATCGGATCCTGAAGGAAGCCGATCTCCGCGAATATCTGTCTGATCTCCCTGATGTCGCGGCGCGGCTTGGAGGGCAGGTGGCGGACTGGACCATCAGCGAGGTCGGCGACGGCAACCTCAACCTGGTCTTCATTATCAAGGGGCCGAACGGCGGTGTCGCCGCCAAGCAGGCGCTGCCCTATGTGCGCCTGGTCGGCGAGAGCTGGCCGCTGCCGCTGTCGCGTTCACACTACGAATATCTGGCGCTGACACATCAGGCCCGGCTCGCGCCCGGCCTGGTTCCGGCTGTGCTCCATCACAATGAGGCGCTGGCGCTGGTCGTCATGGAACTGCTCGAGCCCCATATCATCATGCGCAAGGGGCTGGTGGCGGGGACGACGTACCCGCGCTTTGTCGAGGACATCACGACGTTCCTGGCGAGGACGCTGTTCTTCAGCTCCGATCTCGCGCTGCCGGCGGCGGAAAAGAAGGAAGGCATCGCAGCCTTCGCCGGCAATCATGCGCTGTGCAAGATCACGGAAGATTTGATTTTCACCGATCCCTACCGTGTCGCCGAGCAGAACCGCTGGACTTCGCCCTGGCTCGACGCTACCGCGGCAAGCTTCCGCGAGGACCTCGAGGCGCATGTCGCGATCTCCCGTCTCAAGCTGAAATTCCTGGGTTCGCCGGAAGCCCTGATCCATGGCGACCTCCACACCGGCTCGATCATGGTGACCGAGCGCGAGACACGGGTGATCGACCCCGAGTTCGCTTTCCATGGCCCGATGGGATTCGATATCGGCGCGGTGATCGGCAATCTCCTGATGAGCTATCTGGCGTCGCCCGGCCACGAACGCGCGGGCGAGCGGCGCGCTTTCGGGGCCTGGGTGCTGCAGACCATTGAGCAGGTCTGGACGGAGTTCGCGCGAAAATTCATCGAGCTTTGGCGCAGCGACGCCAAAGGCGATGCCTATCCCTCGACGCTGTTTGCAGGCAGCGCCGGCGCGCAGCGGCTCGAAGCCGAACGGCAGGTCTACATGGCGAGGCTGTTCGCGGACACGGTCAGCTTTGCCGCGGCAAAGACCATCCGCCGTATCCTGGGGCTCGCGCACAACATCGATTTCGAATTGATCGAGGATGAGAAGCTTCGTGCCACATGCGAGGCCAGGAGCCTGCGGCTTGCACGCGACATGCTGGTGAATAGCGGCTCGTTCCCGACCATACGTGCCGTGACCGGGGCCGCCCGCGACGTGCGCGACTGGCAGCCGGACTTCGCCCGGTAAGGCCTAATCGGCGGCCTTGGCCCGCAACCGCTGCGCATAGACGTTGATGACAAGCGCGGCGAGCAGGATGAGGCCGCGGATCAATATCTTCAGGAAACTGTCGATATTGACGTGGTCGAGCCCGTTGTTGAGCACGCCCAGCACGAACAGGCCGACGATGGTGTTGCCGATGCCGCCGCGGCCGCCGAACAGGCTGGTACCGCCGACCACGACGGCGGCAATCGAGTCGAGCAGATAGGTGTCGAACTCGTTCTGCTGCGCGCTGCCGAAATGGGCAACGCCGAGCATGCCGCCGATCCCTGCGCAGACCGCCGCGATCACCATGACGCTGCCGAGGATCAAATTGACGTTGAGGCCTGAATATTCCGCCGCCTCGCGGTTTCCGCCGACCATGTATACATAGCGGCCGAACCGCGTGTAGGTCAGCACGAGATGGCCTGCGAGCAGCATCACGGCCGCAACAATGACGATCCAGGGAATGCCGCCGATCGAGCCTGATCCGAGTGTCGAGATCAGCGGCGGCACCTTGTAGGCGATCTGGCCCCGCACCAGCAGCGCCGAGATGCCGGCCGCGATCTGCATCATGGCGAGCGTCATGATGAAGGAGGGGATGCCGATCAGCGTCAGCCCGAGCGCATTGACAACGCCGAGCAGGGCGCAGAGCAACAGTGCCAGCAGGATCGCGGCCCATCCGGGCATCGGGATGTTGGCGATGTTCACATAGGATTCCTGCAGGGTGAAATAGGCGACTGCAATGCCCGTGACATTGGCGATGCTCGCGATCGACAGGTCGATCTCGGCGCAAAGGATGACGAAGGTCAGCCCGACCGCGATGACGCCCGTCACCGACACCTGGGTCAGGATGTTGCCGAAGTTGTCGATGGTGGCAAAGGACGGGCTTGCAACGGCGAAAAAGGCAAACAGCAGGATCAGCGTCAGGAACGGTGCGATATTGCGCATCTGGGAGCGCAGGAAAGGGGCAAGGCCGCGTGGCTTGCGATCCGCCGGAACTGTTTCACTGCTCGCCATCGCGTTTCTCCGTCACGCCGCTTCCAGCAGGCGGTCCTTGCTCACCACCTCATTGGCGAACTCGCGCACCACCGCGCCGCGCTTGAGCACAAGGATGCGATCCGCCAAAGACAGCACCGTCTCCGGCTCTGTCGACAATACGATGATCGCCAGCCCCTTCTCGCGGAGGTCTCGGACGATGTTGATAACGTCGTTCTTCGCGCCGACGTCCATGCCGCGGGTCGGCTCGCAAAGCACCAGCAGCCGCGGCGGATAGGTCAGCCATTTCGCCAGCGCCACCTTCTGCTGGTTGCCGCCCGAGAGCATGCCGAGGTCGAGGCCGACGACCGGCGGCCTGATCTGCAATTGCTCGACCTGCCGCTTCGCAATTGCCCGCTCGCGAACGGGCTTGAGAAGCAGCGGTGAAATTCGCTCGAGGATACTGATCGAGATGTTCTTGTAGACCGGCTCCTGGTGGAACAGCATGGCGCGCCGGCTCTCCGGCACCAGGGCGATGCCCGCGCGCCGCGCGCCTGCGGTGCTCGAAAAGGCCTTTCTGGTGCCGTCCACCACGAACGTTCCGCTGTCCGGCTTCAGCTTGCCGAACAGGATTCGCGACAGCTCCTGCTGCCCGCAGCCCATGAATCCATATATACCCAGCACCTCGCCGGCGCGCGCCTCGAACGAGACGTCCTGCAGTCTGCGGGCGAGCGAGAGCTGGTCGACCTTCAGAACCACCGATCCGGCGTTGGCCGGTGGAAGCGTGAGGTCGTCGGTATAGCTGTGCTCCAGCGCCTCGCCGCCGCGGCCGATCATGGCTTCGATCAGCGCACCCTTGGTTGTCGATGCGGCCGCCGTCTCCGCGACCTTCCGGCCATTGCGGAAGACCGTCACGATGTCGGAGACACGCAGGATGTCTTCGATGAAATGCGAGATGAATGCGATCGCGGTGCCTTCGTCCCGGAGCCGCCGCAAGGTCGCAAACAGCCGCTCGACCTCCGGAGGTGAAAGCGCGGATGTCGGCTCATCCAGGATGATGATGCGGGCGCCGGAAAACAGGACACGCGCGATCTCGATCAATTGCTGCAAGCCGATCGGCAGATCGCCCAGACGGGAAAGCGGATCGACATCGATGCCGAAGCGTGCAAGCTGCTCGCCGGCTTCACGCGCCATGCGCCGCCATTGCACGAGGCCGAGACGGTTGGTCGGCTGATTGCCGAGAAACACATTCTCGGCCACCGTGAGATCAGGCGCGACGCTGAGCTCCTGATGCACCATTGCAATGCCGGCGGCACGCGCGTCGCGCGCCGACCGGAAGCGGGTCTCATGTCCGTCCAGCAGGAAGCGTCCGGAAAACTCCGGGTGCACGCCGGCGATGATCTTCATCAGCGTGCTCTTGCCAGCGCCGTTCTCGCCGACGAGACCGTGGATCTCGCCGGCGGAGAGCGCGAAGTCGACCCCGCGCAGGGCCTCGACGCCGCCGAAGCTCTTGCTGATGCCCTGCAGGTCGAGGATGGGGGAAGAGCCTACCGTCATCGACGGCTCAGATCAGGAAGTGATCCTCCATCCACTGCATGCCGGGCGCGTTGGCCTTGGTCACCACCGGACCGTCGGTGACGACGCTCTTCGGAATGCCCTGTCCGCTCTTTTCGCCCGCGACCACGGCCGCGACGCCTGCGACAATGGAGCCGCCATGAATGCGGCAGGAGGGATTGCGGACGGTTGCGAACATCCGGCCTTCGCTGACCGCCTGGATCGCCGGCGGCATGGCATCGACCCCGCCGATCAGGATGTTGGTGCGGTTATGCGCCTTCATGATGTTGGAGGCGGCGAGCGCCATGTCGTCATTGTGGAAGAAGGCGGCATCGATTTGCGGGTATTTGGTGAGATAGGTCTCCCACAGCCGCGCGGTCTTGGAGACATCCCAATCCGCCGGCTGGGTGTCGAGCACTTCGATACCAGGATATTGCTTGATGACCGAGTTAAAGCCTTTGGCGCGGCCTTGCGCACCGGTATGGCCGAGCGCGCCCTGCGTCATGATCACCTTGCCCTTGCCGTTGAGCGCATTGACGAGGGCCTGGGTCACCGAAGCGCCCATGAATTCATTGTCGGGAGCGAGGAAGGAGTGAACATTGATCTGATCGAGCGGCGCGATCAGCGTGTCCATGTCGATCACGGGGGTGCCGCCGTCGATCATCTTCTGCACGGGTTGGGTCAGGGTGCCGATGCCGAACGCCTGAATCGCGACAAAATCCCATTTCTGCGAGGCCATGTTGTCGATGGCGGCGCGCTGCTTGACGGCATCGAGCTGGCCGTCGAACCAGGTTACCTCGACATTGAACAGCTTGCCCCACCATTCGGCGGCTTGCTTGCCCTGGGCGCACCAGGTCGCCTGCAGGCCGGCATTGGAGAAGGCGGCTTTCAGCGGCTTTTCCGAACGTCCCACCTCTGCCGCGAGCGCCGTTGTGCTCATGCCCAATCCGCCGAGCATGGCACTTGCGGCGCCGGCGGTCGCCACCGCCTGGAGAAGGTCGCGCCTGGTGGTTGATTTGTCATTCCCGGACATCGCTCACTCCCTTGTTGCTATGTGTCGCCGACGGCGTCGTTGCTCGCGCCGCGGATGAAAGGCAGTGTCTCACAATCGGAACGTTCCCGCTACGGCTGCCGATGTTGCAGAGCGAAGGACGGAAGAGCGGCGTCAGGCGTCGCTTTGCGCGACAACGCCTTCAATCTCGGTCAATAATTTCGTCCACGCCGCATCGATCTCGCCCGACCAGTCGGCGCCGAGCACCTCCCGCAAGGTCGCGGCGATCACGCCGAAGAACGCGACGAACAGATCGCGCGGCGTGCCGTAGGCGTCGTGCGAGGACACCTCGCATTCGATCATGCGGAATTTGCCGCTGCGCTCGCCGGCGAAATCCAGGATCGATTCGATCGTCATCGACAGCATCGAGCCCTTCACAAGCTCGCTGCCCTCGGTGCGAAACATCGCGCGCGTCTCCGGGTGCTCGTGATGCAGGCGCGCGTAGACCAGCGGCGTGAGGTCCTCGCAGCGCGCGGCGGCGCGCTCGAAGCTCAATTCAATCGGATTCGCCGATGACATGATTTGCGATCGTGAATGATCGGTCTCAATAAAAAAAGAGCAGGGCGCCAAGCCCTGCTCCAAAAATTGTGTCGACCCTGTTTTCCCGCAAATTCGGATTTGGTGTTGATTGGCGGGTTGACGCTGCTTGTGCGCGTCAGGGTTCCTCCCGAGACTTGGACCACCAGACTTTGACCTTGCGGCGAGCCTGAGGCCGAACTCCTAGACTATCTTTTTGCTCTTGTCACCATTTTCAGCAACGAATGTTCAAAGTTCATGCAATTTAGGAAATGATTGGAAATTGCCCACCTTGAACTGCGCCTGCATGCACACATTTGCGTTAAGGTAACATGGTAAGGAGTTGTGCATGCCTCCGGGCGGGCAAAAACCCCTGAGGCGGCCGGATATTTCCGTCCCCGCCATCAAAGATATTTGGCTTTTCCGTCATTACCTCCTCGACCTGTGGCCTGGGATGTTCTCGACTTGCCTCCAGGCCGATGATTACGTAGCTACCCTCAATTGGACGGTTCCGGCAGATGCGGCGGCGCTACCAAAGATTTCTTCCGATCGTCCTGATCGCGCTGATGGTGCAGGTTTTTGCGCCGGTCGCCGCGTGCTGGGCCGCCGCGGTTGCCGCCTCCGACCCACTGGGCGCGGCTGCAATCTGCCATGACACGGCTGGTACCGCAGGCCAGCCGGACGACCAGAGCGGCCAGCATCGCGAGCACGGCGGCGCCTGCTCGATCTGCTGCCTCGCCAGCGCCGGCGCTTCGATCGATACACCCAAGATCGAGGCTCTGGCAGACCCGTATCGTGAGCAGGTCCAGGCGGTCTGGCTTGACCATGTGCTGGATCGATTCAGTTCCCGGATAGGCTCCAACGCGCAGGCGCGGGCGCCGCCGCTGTTGACGTGAACTTCGCGGCCATCGGCCGCCTGATGCGTTCACAACTCGACATCTGCGGGGATTTCATGTCTATCCGTCTCTTGCGCGTGGGCCTGTCAGGGATCGTGGCAGCGCTCATTCCACTCAGTCAAACCGCCGCCCACGAAATCGTCGGCAACCGCTTCTTTCCGGCAACGATCGGCATCGACGATCCCGGCGTCAACGACGAACTGTCGCTACCGACCGTCGACAACTTCAACACCGGCGATCAACCGCCAGTACGTCAGCGCGATATTTCCGCGGAATTTTCCAAGCGGATCACCGCGGATTTCGCGATATCGTTCGGCACGACCTACACCTTCCTGGGCCCAATCGATCCAACGGCGGCGGGAGCCAATGGATTCCAGAACCTCGACACAACCTTCAAATACCGGGTCTTCAAGAATGCTGAACATGAATTCGTAATGTCCGTCGGTCTCAGCATCGAGTGGGGCGGAACGGGCGCGGCGAATGTCGGGGCGGAGCCGTTCAACACCTACATACCGAACATCTATTTCGGCAAGGGTTTGGGCGATCTCCCGGACACGCTGTCCTGGATCAGACCGGTCGCAATCACCGGCCAGGTCGGCTACGCCATCCCGGGCCGAAATTCGACCACCACCTTTGGCATCGATCCCGACAGCGGCGACATAGCCGCCGATACCGAATTTAATCCACGGGTTCTGAACTGGGGCGGAACCATCCAATACAGCATGCCCTATCTGAAATCCGCCGTTGTCGATCTCGGCTTGCCGGAATTCGTCAATCACCTGATCCCGCTGGTCGAGGCGACACTACAGACTCCGGTGGCAAATACGCTGACGTCGGGCACACGCACGACCGGGACCATCAATCCCGGCGTGATCTGGGTCGGAAACACGTTTCAAATTGCCGTCGAGGCGCTGATACCGATCAACCGGCAAAGCGGCAGCAACGTCGGCGTGATCGCGCAGTTGCATCTATACCTCGACGACATCGACCCGCGCGGCATCGGCAAGCCGATCTTTGGCGGACCGGTGCAGCCCGCCAGCCCCTTTGCGAGGAATTGACAATGCGACACTCATCGCTGGTCGGAATCATCCCGCTGCTGCTTCTGTTCGCGACCGGCGAAGCGGCGGCCCACGCTTTCCTCGACCATGCCGAGCCGCGCGTCGGCAACAAGGTCACTGCGCCGCCGCGCGAGGTGACCTTGTGGTTCACGCAAAAACTCGAGCCTGCGTTCAGCACCGTCACGGTGACCAACGCCGCCGGCGAGCGCGTCGATAGTGGAAAGGCCCGCGTCAGCGGCAACCAGATGTCGGTCTCGCTGCGGCCCGGTGGCACGGGCACCTATCACGTGAACTGGCGCGTGCTGTCGGTGGACACGCACACCACCGACGGCAACTTTACATTCCAGGTCGGGCAGTAGGGGATTGCGGGGTGGATCGATGAACTGGTTCGGGGCCGGGATCGACGGCCCGATCATCGTCACACGCGCGATCCACCTCGCCGCCACGGCGATCGTGGCCGGCGCCCTGACTTTCCGCGGCGTTGTCGCACCGCCTGCCTTGCGCGCGGTGCCGTCAGCGTGCGCGCTCATCGATAGGCAGGTTCGCGGCATCGTGTGGATCAACCTCTTCATCGCGGTGGTCAGCGGACTGGCCTGGGTGCTGTTGCTGACCATGTCGTTGAGCGGCGAGAACCTCGGCGAGGCCGTGATGTCGGGGGCGCTGCGTGACGTCCTCGGTTTGACGCAGTTCGGATGGGTATCGCAGATCCGTCTGGCGTTCGCGATCGCGCTGGCGATTTGTCTGGTTTTTGACCGCTCGGTGTTATGGCGCTGGCTCGCGTTGGGGATGGCCTTCTGCCTGACGGCATCGATAGCCTGGACCGGACATGCCGCGTCCACGGCGCATGCATTGGGATACCTGCACCTTGCCAGCGACGTACTGCATCTTGCAGCCGCGGCGGGCTGGATCGGAGGCCTGGTGCCGCTGGCGCTCCTGCTCGGTGCTATCAGGCGGCATAGGGGTTTCGCTTCGCTGGGACTTGACGCCGTCAGACGGTTTTCAATGCTTGGGATCGCCTGCGTCGCGACACTGATCTTGTCGGGGGCTATCAATTCCTGGATCCTGGTCGGTTCGTTCCGCGGGCTGGTAGCGACCGGCTATGGGCAGCTCCTGATGCTCAAGCTTGCCGGCTTCGCCGCGATGCTGGCGTTCGCAGCGTTGAACCGGTTCTCGCTGACGCCGCGGCTGACCTTGGCCCCCGATGGTGCCGGGCGCGATGCGCGTCGCAAGCTTTGGCGCAATACAGTAATCGAGATTGTCCTGGGGCTCTCGATCTTTGCCATGGTCGGCGTGCTCGGCACGCTGCATCCCGCGGCTCACCTCGTGGAATGAGACCAAGCAGGAGCCAGTTGATGCACATCAGCAAACTTGGGCTTGCGCGCCGCCTTGCTCCAATACACGAAGAGATGATGGCTGTTCTCGGTATTATTGGACGCTGCCGTGGTCGAACTGATCTCGACTTGCGCGCGCACTGTGATTAGTCTTGGCTCATCGTACGGACACTTTGCGGATGCGGCGGCGCCTACAAAATTTTCTTCCGATCGTCCTGATCGCGCTGATGGTGCAGATATTCGCACCCGTCGCCGCGTGCTGGGCGGCCGCAATTGCCGTCTCCGACCCGCTGGGCGCGGCTGCAATCTGCCATGACACGGCTGGTACCGCAGGCCAGCCGGACGACCAGAGCGGCCAGCATCGCGAGCATGGCGGCGCCTGCTCGATCTGCTGCCTCGCCAGCGCGAGCGCCTCCGTCGACACGCCGAAGCCGGTCGCGCTGAACAATCCTTATCGCGAATCGACGCCCGCCATCTGGCACGAGCAGGCGCCGGATTTTTCAGGCGCGCGCATCGGCTCGAACGCGCAAGCGCGCGCGCCGCCCTTCCTTTCCTGACCGAGCTTGAACCGGCCGGCGCGGCTATAGCCGCGCGGGCAGATGCTCGTTCAGCGGCAGACGCATCGGCGTCGCCGCAAGGAAGGTATTTCAGGGATGTTCCGTGTTCATGCCGTTTGCGGCACAAGCGCTGTTGCCGTGGCGCTAGCGCTGGTCGCGCCCGCAAGGATGGCCATCGCTCAAGGCGGTGAGACGCTGCCGCCAGTAACGGTCGAGGCGCCCGCAGCGGCCCGCGCCAAGCCCGCCACCCCCAAGTCAGGAAACCGCGCGGCCGCGGTTCGACGACAAGCGAAGCCGGCGGCAGCGCGCACCGCGGCCGTCGCCACGCCCTCTGTGCCGAGCGCGACACCGAGTGTGGCGCGTGACAGTCTCAATCAGGCGCCAGCCGGTCAGACGACGACAACGATCGACCGAAGCCAATACGAAGAAAGACCTGCGTTCTCGGTGGCGGACGTCCTGCGCGATAGTCCCGGCATCTCGATCAAGCAGGGCAACGGGCCGCGGGATATTGGCATTTCCATACGCGGTTCCAACGCACGCAACGGCTTCGGCATTCGCAACGTGGTGATCTTCGATGACGGTTTCCCAGTCACTCAGCCTGACGGGCTCTCCCGCAGCGATTTGATCGACCCGCATGCCTATGGCGCGATCGATGTCATTCGGGGCCCATCCTCGGCGCTCTACGGCAACTATGCCACCGGCGGGGCGCTGAATTTCCGGACGCGGCCGGGCGGCACCATCAATGGCGCCGAATACGGTACGGAAGGCGGAAGCTTCGGCTATCTCAACAACTACATGACCGCCGGCCAGAAGGCCGGCAATTTCGAGGCCTCGCTGTTTGCCAGCGACGCGCGCGGCGACGGCTTCATCCAGAACAGCTGGTTCAACACCCAGACGGTGAACTTCCTCGCGACCTTGAAAGCCACGCCGGACGACCGGTTGACGTTCAAACTGATCAACAATGACTTGTTTACGCGGCTGCCGGTAAGGCTCTCGCTCAATCAGTACTATCAGAACCCGTTCCAGACTGGCTGCGAAGCACCGAGTACGCTTGGTTGCGGAACACAGTCGCTCTTCATCAACGGCTTCAACGGCGCCAAGACGCCGGAGACAGCGATCGTCGCCGGCTTCGGCCGCGACGACCGCCGAACCATCGTCGGCGGCCGCTGGGAGCACGATTTCGATAACACCACCACCTGGCGCAACCAATTCGTGTTTGACGATCGCAACATCAACCAGCCCACGGGCGCGACCAGCGCGATCGGAGATTTTCCCTCGTACAACTACATGAGCGACATCACCAAACGGGGCGAAATCTTCGGCATGGATTCCACGACATTTGTCGGCGGTTGGTACAATACGCTGACGACGACCAGCGACACGCGCAACGTAATGCCGGGGGGCAACGCCGCGCTCGGCCTGTTGCAAAGTAGCCAGTTTCAGTCGACGACCAACTACGGCGTGCGCGCGCGGGAGGAGCTCAAGCTCGTTCCCTCGGTGACCGCGATCGCCGGCATCGGCTGGGAAACGACGAATCTGAATGGCGTCAATACCGCCTTTGCCTATCCAGTAGTCAACAACCCGTTTGTCGTCGTTCCCACCGTCACGACTGCTGCGCCGCAGTTCCGCAACACCGCACCCGAACTGGCGCTGGTCTACAAGCCGGACAATGAATGGCAATGGCGCGCGCGCGTGGCGACCGGCTATGGCACGCCGCAAGTCAGCAATCTTTTTGTGCTGCCCAACGGACAGCCGGGCAACAACACTGCGCTCAAGACGCAGACCAATCTGGGCTACGACCTCGGCGCCGACTGGACCCCGAACAGCGCCGTCAAGGTGAGCGCGACGGCCTTCTACGAATTCTTCAACAACGAACTGGTGACACAGGCAACGCCGATCGCCGGCGTCACCTACACTTTCAACGCCCCGGGTTCGGAACACCGTGGCGTCGAACTGGCCGCGCTCTGGCGCTTTTGCGAGGGATGGCAGTTCATCGCGGCCTATACCTATCTGGATGAGGTCTACACGGACTACACCGAAAGCATCAGCGGATTCAACTTCAACCGGGTCGGCAACAAGATTCCCGGTATCTCGCCGAACGAGCTGACGGCACGGCTGGGCTACGACGAGCTTCACGGAGCGTTGACCGGGCTTGGCGGCTTTGTGGAGGTAGTCTGGAAGGACTCCTTCTACATGGACAACGCCAATTTCCTGAAAGCGCCCGGCTATGACCTCGTCAACGTCAACCTGCATTACAAGACAGACCTGGCATCGGACTACTTCCGTCAGCTCAATCTCTTCTTTGAAGTCCGCAATGTCTTCGACAAGACCTTTGTCGCCTCCGCCAACAATATCGCGAACACCGTGACGGCAGCCGGAATTCAAAATCCCGGCAGCGTGCTTGCCGCGACCCAGACCGGATCGATCTATGCGGGGTCGCCGCGCGCCTTCGTCGCCGGGATGAGGATCGCCTTCCGCTGACCGAACAAGGAACCGATTTTGATGTATCGACGATTGATCCTCGCGCTGGCGCTGACGCTCTATCAGGGGAGTGTCTGGGCTCAGATGAGTCACAATCACGTCGCAGAAGCAGCGTGCGAGACGACTGAGCTGCGTTGCGCCACCAAGGTCACGCCCGCGTTCGGCAAGGACGGAACGTTGTGGCTGGCCTGGATGGCTGGAGGGCAGGTTTCCGTCGCAAGTTCAGGGGACGCTGGCCGGACCTTCTCGACCCCGGTTCAGGTCACCCACGAGCGACTCAATCTGGATTGGGGGCCGGATGCCCGTCCAAAGATAGCGCTTGATCGTAGCGGCAACGTCGCCGTGGCGTTTTCGATCTTCAAGGACAAGGCATTCAACGGCCAGGTGCTCTACTCGCGGTCGGCGGATGGGGGGAAAACTTTCGCCCCACCGCAACCGATCACCGACAACACCGAAAGCCAGCGCTTCGAGGCACTTGCGATCGATGCGGACGGCACCGTATTTGCGGCATGGCTCGACAAGCGCAATCGCGTTCCCGCGCAACAGAGCGGCAAGAATTATGATGGCGCCGGGTTGTTCTTCGCGACGTCGAAGGACGGCGGGGCCACTTATTCTCAGGCTCAAATGGCGTTCGACAACACTTGCGAGTGTTGCCGGCTCGGGCTTGCGTTCGACCAAGCCGGCCATCCCGTGATCGTGTTCCGGAACATCTTCGAGGGAGGCGTCAGAGACCACGCCATCGTGAGGTTCGCCGATTTGAAAACGCCGGGGGAACTGCATCGGGTCAGTAACGATGAATGGCAGATTGCGGCCTGTCCTCATCACGGGCCGAGCCTGTCGATCGCGCCGTCAGGAACGTACCACGTCACATGGTACACCAACGGCAAGGTTCGCAAGGGTTTGTTCTATGCGCAATCACGGGACGGCGGTAAAACCTTCTCGGATCCGATGCCGATTGGGCAAGTCGACAAGGCTCCAACGCGCCCCTACGTCATCGCCGGACCGCAGGGAACGGCGATCGCCTGGAAAGAGTTTGATGGAGAGAAGACTTCCGTCAAACTCATGATGTCCGGCGACGACGGAAAGACTTGGTCCCAGCCCAGGACGCTCGCCAGCACAACGGACTCGTCGGATCATCCGCAATTGGTATCGGACGGCCGGCAATATTACCTGTCCTGGATGACAAAGGCTGACGGCTATCACCTGCAACCCATCGAGGGCGAACCATGAAGCGCCTGATACTTGCCGCCATTCTCGTCGCAGCGTTCCTTCCGACGGCGCCCGCTTCGGAGGGATCGCTCAAGCCGTTCGAGCGTGGAAGCTGGCAGCAGCTCCTGCATTCGCACGCCGGTCACCCGACGCTGGTGCATTTCTGGGGAGTGACGTGCGGGCCGTGCAAGGTCGAATTGCCAGAGCTCGGTGAGTTCATGAAGCAGCATCCCAAGATCGACATTGTCACCATCAGCGCCGATCTCGTTCCCAATTTGGAGCCTGCGACAAAATCGATGCTTCAGAACGCCGGCCTGTCGTCCGCCGAGAACTGGATTTTCAGCGACGGCTTTGCCGAGCGGCTGAGATTCGAAATCGATCCCGCCTGGCAGGGTGACATCCCTCGCACTATGCTGATTTCGCGCGATGGCGAGATCGCGACGATTGAAGGGTCGGCGGAGGTCGCAGCTCTCGAGAAATGGTCCAATGAACAGGCCGCGTCGGCCGAATAATCGCGGGTACCACCCGACAAGAGAAAGAGAACCACCATGATTTCAATCCAGCGCACCGCAACTTTCTTCGCCATGGTCGCCGTCCTTGTTCTCACCCCGGCGCGCGCCGAGGACGTCAAGGCCGGCGACCTCGTGATCAGCCAAGCCTGGACCCGCGCCACGCCGGGCGGCGCCAAGACCGGCGGCGGCTATCTCACCATCGAGAACAAGGGCAGTGCGCCGGACAAACTGGTCGGCGCCAGTGCCGACGCTGCCGGCAAGGTCGAGGTGCACGAGATGACGATGAATGATGGGGTCATGAAGATGCGCCCGGCCGAGGGCGGCCTCGCCATCGATCCCGGCAAGACGGTCAAGCTCGCGCCGGGCGGCTATCATTTGATGATGATGGACCTGAAGAGCCCGCTGAAGCAGGGCGACAAGGTGCCGCTGACGCTCCAGTTCGAGAAGGCCGGCAAGGTCGCGGTCACCCTGGATGTGCAGGGCGTCGGCGCGCAAGGGCCGAGCGGTTCGACGGGAATGGACATGAAGATGAAGAAGATGCCCGATCATTCCGGGATGAAGATGTGAGGTCATGAGAAGTCTTTCTTTTGCCTGGCTCGTCCAATCGAGTCTCAGACACCTCGTGTTCGGCATCTCTTGCGCGGCCTTTGCGATCTGCTTTCTGGCAGGTCCGACGGCTGCGGCGCCGGATGATGATTTCTTCACGCATCTTCACACCGAAAAGGCGATGGCCAATGTCACGGTGTCGCCGGGGCGGTCTGGCCCTGTCGACATCCTGATCCAGCTCGAGACAGTGGACGAGACGCCTCTGATCGCGAAAGGCGTGTCGGTCACTCTGTCGGACGCGCAGACGGGCCGGAAACTGCCGACCATGGCGGCGTCCCGTTCCGGCGACGATGGTTGGCATGTGAAGGTTGCTTCGCTGACGGCCGGAAAGTGGATGCTCGGGCTCGACATATCAATTTCGGATGCCGACCAAGTCAGTGTGGCCTCGCCGATCCTGATCAAATGAGGAAGATGCCAAAAACGGCCATTATCACTAAAAGCGCATCGACGGTCGCGACGGCTGCCGTTGCGCAGGAATTTACTGTTTCCGGCTGGCTTGTCGAAGTCGTCCTGATGCCGGCCCGCCATTCGCCCGATCGCAGGTTTTTCGCAATAAGGACGCTACATGCTGCAGAGGCTGCAGAAGCGGTCCTTCGCTATCCCGGCCTTTATGCGCTCAACCAGCGCATCGCGAGGCGCCCTCTTTCTCCAGCCGAGCTGTCCGAACTGAGGTTAAGCACTGACGCAGTTCGCGCGTATGGATGGAGCCGGGAAGCTTCACGCACCACGCGACCCCATCAAAAATGCGTCAAGCCGTGATAGATAGGAATATCCGGCGCGGTTCGCTGGTAAACCTGCATTGTCGCAAGAAAAATCGAGAGGCCGGAGATGTCCAAGAATCCATATTTGATCCTTTTGGCTACCTTGCTGGCGGCATCTCCCGTGAGCGCACATGTGTTGCTGGAAGGCAAACAGGCCGCTGTTGGCGCGGAATACAAGGCCGTGTTCGTGGTCCCGCATGGCTGTGCCGGCTCGCCGACGATCAAGCTGCGCGTGCAGATTCCCGATGGCGTGATTGCGACCGAAGCCACGCCGGTCGCCGGCTGGAACGTCGAGACCGTCAGGGGCAAATACGCCGCTGAGTACGACTACCAGGGCGCCAGGGTTTCCGACGGCATCAAGGAGGTCGACTGGAGCGGCGGCAAGCTGCCCGACAAGATGCGCCAGGAGTTCGTGATCGCGACCTACCTCACAAACGGTCTCAAGCCGAACACCACGCTCTATTTCCCCGTGGTGCAGGAATGCGAGCAGGGCGTGAGCCGCTGGATCGAGATTCCGCCCGATGGCGCCACTCATTCGCATGAGGGCAAGTGGCCCGCGCCCGGCGTGAAACTGACGAAGCCCTGATGCGTCTTCTTGCGGCGCTGCTGTTGCTGATCTGCTTTGCCGGCGAGGCGTCGGCGCACGCTTCGCTTGCGTTCGCCGAGCCGCGCGACAGCACCGTGCTGGCGCAGGCGCCGAAGACGGTTCAGTTGCGCTTCAACGAAAGCGTGACCGCCGGCGCGGTCAATCTGATCGATGCCGCGGGCAAGCTGCGATCAGATGCGACCGTCGAGGCGAAGGACGAGGCAATCACCGTCACGCTGCCGGCCGATTTGCCCAGGGGCACGCAGATCATCAGCTACCGCGTGATCTCGCAGGACGGCCATCCCGTGTCAGGGGCGGTCACGTTTTCCATCGGCGAGCCCACCGCCAACAAGGCGCCGGAAAACGCCGATGCCGGAGTCAACGGCCTGATCTGGCTCTCGCGGATCGGCCTCTATCTCGGGCTGTTTCTTGGCATCGGCGGGACGTTTTTTCTTAACTGGATCGCACGGGAGAAGGCGGCTTCGAGGCTGATCGCAGCTGCCCTGATCATCGGAATTGTGGGCGCAATCGCTTCGCTCGGGCTTCAAGGCCTCGATGTACTGGGGCTGCCGCTTGGCCGCGTGCTTGCGGTAGCTCCCTGGAAGATCGCGATCGATACCAGCCTTGGGCCTTCGCTGCTGATTGCGATCGCGGCGCTGGTTCTGGGCTTGTTCGCCTTGCGGAGTGATCTGTCGGCCGGCTCGCGTGCGTTATCGGCACTGGCGCTCGCAGGAGTCGGTTTCTCGCTCGCGGCGAGCGGACATGCTGCGACGGCACCGCCAGAAATCCTGACGCGGCCGGCGGTCTTCGTTCATGGCGTCGGCGTTGCCTTCTGGCTCGGCGCGTTCGCGCCGCTGGTTGCGATCATGCGGCGACCGCAAGCCAAGCCTCTCCCGGTTCTGCAGCGTTTTTCCAGCGTCGCCGTCGTGGTGGTCGCCGTCCTGGCGCTCACGGGCCTCACGCTCGCAACCATCCAGCTCGAAAGTTTTGCCGCGCTGGTTACGACCAAATACGGTGTCATCCTCTCGATCAAGCTCGCGCTGGTCGCAGGGCTGCTCGGCTTGGCCGCGCTCAACCGTTTTCGCTTCACGCCGGCCCTGGCGCGCAACGCAAATGCCGCGCAGCCGCTGTCGCGATCGATCCTGCTCGAAGGCGCGCTCGCCCTCGGCATCCTCGCGATGGTCGCCGGCTGGCGCTTCACGCCGCCGCCGCGCTCGCTGATCCCGGACGCACCGCTCGCAATCCACATCCACAGCGACAAGGCGATGTTCCAGGTGCTGGTCTCGCCGGGCAGGGTGGGATCGGACGATTTCGTGCTGCAGTTGATGAATGGCGACGGCACGCTCTTGCACGCCAAGGAGGCGACGCTGACCTTGAGCCTGCCCGAGCGCGGCATCGACGAAATCGAACGAGAGGGGACGTTGGGCGCCGACGGCTTCTGGCATGTTGCAAAGGTGCCGCTCACCGTCCCCGGCCGCTGGCATGTCCGGATCGATGCACTGGTGACCGATTTTGAGAAAATCAGCCTTGAGGACGACATCGACGTCGCGACGCAATGAGTAGCTGCAACATAACGCTAGAAAATCAACTCACTTAGCGGCTTTTCCTCCACCCGGACTTGTATTTTGGCCGTCAATCCGCTTTCACTGCCTCTCCCAATTTCGAAATCCTTGAGCTAAGCCAATGCGATTGTCCCGGTTCTTTCTGCCCATCCTGAAGGAGAATCCCAAAGAAGCAGAGATCGTTTCGCATCGGCTGATGCTGCGCGCCGGTATGATGCGGCAGGAAGCGGCTGGAATCTATGCCTGGCTGCCGCTCGGCTTTCGCGTCCTGAAGAAGATCGAGCAGATCGTGCGCGAGGAGCAGGATCGCGCGGGCGCGCTTGAACTCTTGATGCCGACCCTGCAGCTCGCCGACCTCTGGCGCGAGAGCGGGCGCTACGACGCCTATGGCCCGGAGATGCTGCGCATCGCCGACCGTCACAAGCGCGAGCTTCTGTACGGGCCGACCAACGAGGAAATGATCACCGAAATCTTCCGCGCTTATGTCAAGTCCTACCGCAACCTGCCGC